>Ga0209902_100073_pt1 | contig 199533 bp, 181 predicted proteins | sample FECB27metaG_FD_188304 | JGI IMG/M metagenome (GOLD analysis project Ga0209902, IMG submission 188304) | Cyanobacterial communities from the Joint Genome Institute, California, USA - FECB-27 (SPAdes) (version 2) | ecosystem: Environmental > Aquatic > Thermal springs > Hot (42-90C) > Microbial... | reverse complement strand
AGGCCATGCCACAGGACCGTGCCTGCCTCCACACTGCGACGCCTCGCGAGCGCGCCCCTCAACAGAGGCAGGTCTACACCACGATATAGCCGAGCTTGCAGCAGCAGTCAAGAACAAAGTGAGAACATCGAACCTTCCGACGCTCCCCTTGAGGGCGAGTGTCGCGCACTGCCTCAATTCATATGAACGTCCACGACCCCCGGCACAGCTCGGAGAGCACCGGCGATCTGCGGTGAGGCCATGTACTTCCCAGGAAGCTTGACCTCAACCTCCCGGTCCCCGTCGTCGAGAATCAGGACCAGGGAGACCTCGCCCTCGCCCCTCACCTTCAGGCGCTCCTGCACGCTTGAAATGGGCCTCTCATCCCGTAGGAAGATCCTCATGCCCTTCTGGTGCTTGGCGAGCGCCTCTTCCAGCGGCTCGGCGATGCCGATTCGCGCCCTCACCTCCTCGCCTTCCATCCCGGCCTGCAGCATCAGGACCACGGCGGCGCCGGGCTCCAGCACCTCGCGGAACCGCATCAGGCCCTCTGAGAAGATGATGGCCTCGAACTGACCGGTTTGGTCGGAGAGCATGAGAATGCCCATCTTATTGCCGGTCTTGGTTCGGCGCTCCTGCCGGTCGAGCACGGTGGCTGCGACCCGTCCCACGGAATTGCCTGCCTTCACCGAGCGGCAGAACTCAACCCAGGTCTGGACTCGCAGCTTCTTGAGGAGGTCGCCATACTCGTCGAGCGGGTGCCCTGAAAGGAAGAAACCGACTGCGTCGTATTCCCGCTGCAGCCGCTCGGCCGCTGGCCAGGGATCGTAAGGGCCAATCCGCAGGTGGACATCGGCCGAAGCAACGCCCCCGAACATGTCCATCATGCCGCCATTGGCCGCCTCATGGGATTGCTGGGCCAGGCTCATCATGGCGTCGATGGACGCGCAGGCTTTTGCCCGATCCGGCTCCACCTCGTCGAAGGCACCGGCGGCGATCAGGTTCTCCAGCGTGCGCTTGTTGATCATGCGCGGATTGATGCGCCGGGCGAAGTCGGCGAGGTCCTTGAACGGCTTGTCGCCGCGGGCCTCGATCACGCTCTCGATCGCCTGCCGACCGACGCCTTTGACGGCGGCCAGCGCATAGAGAATCTGCCCCTGGCCTTCCGCATCGTACTGCACATCGAAGACCACGCCCGACCGGTTGATCGAGGGCGGGATGACCTTGAAGCCAAGGCGCTGCACCTCGCGGCGGAATTCCGACAGCTTGTCGGTGTTGTCGAGATCGAGCGTCATGGACGCGGCCAGGAACTCGACCGGGTGATTGGCCTTCAGATAGGCGGTCTGGAACGCGACGAGCGCATAGGCGGCCGCGTGGCTCTTGTTGAAGCCGTAATCGGCGAACTTCGCGAGAAGATCGAAGATCTCGTTGGCTTTCGCCTTATCGAGCCCCCCCTCCTTCGCACCTGACACGAAGCGCTCGCGCTGCGCATCCATCTCGGCCTTGATCTTCTTGCCCATGGCGCGGCGGAGCAAGTCGGCGTCGCCGAGCGAGTAGCCGGAGAGGACCTTGGCCACCTCCATCACCTGCTCCTGGTAGACGATGATGCCGAAGGTCTCGCGCAGGATCGGCTCGAGCTTGTCGTGGGGGTACCAGTCCTTCTTGTTGTGCTCGTCCTTGCCCAACTTGCGGGCGCAATAGACCGGGATGTTCGCCATCGGGCCCGGACGATAGAGCGCCACGAGGGCGATGATGTCCTCGAAGCGGTCGGTCTCCATCTCGACCAGGGCTTTGCGCATGCCCGCCGATTCCACCTGGAACACGCCGACCGTCTCGCCGCGCTGGAGCATCTCGTAGGTCTTGCGGTCGTCCAGCGGCAGTGCCGAGAGATCAACCTCAATGCCTTTGCGGCGAATGAGGTCGACTGCCGTGCGCAGGACGGTGAGCGTCTTGAGGCCCAGGAAGTCGAACTTCACGAGGCCCGCCTGCTCGACCCATTTCATGTTGTACTGGGTCACGCGCATACCGGTCTTCGGGTCTCGGTAGAGCGGCACCAGTTCCTGCAAGGGCCGGTCGCCGATCACCACGCCGGCCGCGTGGGTCGATGCGTGCCGGTGCAGGCCTTCGAGCTTTTGCGCGATCTCGAGCAAGCGCTTGACGACGGGCTCTTCGTCAATGGCGGCCTGCAGCTTCGGCTCGCCCTCGATAGCCTGCGCCAGCGTCACCGGATTGGCCGGGTTCTGCGGCACGAGCTTGGTGAGCTTGTCCACCTGGCCGTAGGGCATTTCCAGCACACGACCGACGTCGCGCAGCACGCCGCGGGCGAGCAATGTACCGAAGGTGATGATCTGCGCGACCTGTTCCTCGCCGTAGCGCTGCTGCACATACTGGATGACGCGCTCGCGGCCGTCGACGCAGAAGTCGATGTCGAAGTCGGGCATCGACACACGTTCCGGATTCAGGAAGCGCTCGAAAAGCAGGCTGAACCGCAGCGGATCGAGATCGGTGATGGTGAGAGCATAAGCTACGAGCGAACCCGCGCCGGAACCACGACCCGGGCCTACCGGAATGTCGTGATCCTTCGCCCACTTGATGAAGTCCGCCACGATCAGGAAGTAGCCGGGGAACTGCATCTTGCGGATGATGCCGACCTCGAAGGCGAGGCGATCGTGATAATCCTGCTCGGTCAGGCCTGGCGCCGGCCCATGCGCGGCAAGACGCTTGGCAAGACCCTCTTCCGCCTGGCGCTGCAGCTCCTCGCCTTCGTCGAGAGTGGCGGCCTCAGCGCCGGTGCCGAAACTCGGCAGAATGGGCTTGCGGGTTTTCACGCGCGTGGCGCAGCGCATGGCGATCTCGACGCTCGCCTGCAGCGCATCCGGCAGGTCCGCAAACAGCTCCATCATCTGCTGGCGCGTCTTGAAGTGATGCTCCGGCGAGAGGCGTCGGCGTTCCGGATTGGAGACGATCTGCCCTTCCGCAATGGCGAGCAGCGCATCGTGCGCCTCGTAATCCTTCGACGAGGAGAAGAAGGGTTCGTTGGCGGCAACAATCGGCAGGCCGTTGCGGTCGGCAAGCGTCAGCAGCTCGCCCTCGATCAGGCGCTCGTCCTCCAGACCGTGGCGCTGGATCTCCACATAGAGCTGGTGGCCGAAGGCTTCTTTTAGGATATCGAGCCGAGCCTGCGCCAGATCCTGGCGTCCGCCGTTGCGCAGGGCGCCATCGAGGGGACCGGTGAAGCCGCCCGTCAGGGCGATGATTCCCTGGCTGTGAGCCGACAGGATGGGAGCGGCAACGCGTGGATCCTCGCCGAGCGGCACGCCGAAATAGGCGTGGCTCACAAGGCGCATGAGGTTGCGATAGCCCTCCTCGTTCTGCGCGAGCAGCACGATATTGGCGGGCTGCGGCACCACGCGAGCCACCGGGTCGGCCTCCTCGAAGCAGACCGAGAGCTGGACACCGGCGATGGGCTGGATGCCGGAGCCCGCCATTTTTTCGGAGAATTCGAGGGCGCCGAAGAGATTGTTGGTGTCGGTGAGCGCCAGCGCCGGCTGCTTGTCGGCGGCAGCGAGTTTCGCGAGTTGCGCGATCTTCAGGGCACCCTCGAGCAGCGAGTACGAGGAATGCACGTGCAGATGAACGAAACCAATATCTTGGAGAATGCGCGCCATGAAACTCTACTCACTCAATGGCACGCATTGTGACACGATTCTTTCCTCAGAAATCCTAACCCGGGACGCTGAGGACTATGTTCCTGTGAATCGCGGTGGGTTGTTGTGGATTCCCGGTATCAAGCGATGGGAGAAAGAACCAGAGCCCAGATTGCCACGGCCGAGCCGAACATGGCGAGAGAAGCGATTTCGGCGGTGGTCTCGATGATGAAGCGAAGCATGGTTTGATCTCCGTGTTCCCAATATGTTCATATTTGTTCATTGGATGTTCTGTGTAAAGCGTGTGCAGAGTTCGGCTTCGAGACGGAGTCAACAAAGCGTAAAGGCGCGGTCGTGCGCAGAAAGGCGCGCCTAAAAGGCGTCTGTCATAGTATCGATGAGAGAGTGAAACTTCAGGGCAGCTGAACGATCAGCCCATCGCGGATAGTCACGCGCCGATCCATGCGGGCCGCGAGATCCATGTTGTGGGTGGCGATGAGGGCCGCGAGCTTCGAGGCTCGGACGATGGCCACGAGGGTCTGGAACACCCGGTCGGCCGTGTGAGGATCGAGATTGCCGGTGGGTTCGTCCGCCAGCAGCAGGCGGGGCGCATTGGCAACCGCGCGGGCGATGGCGACGCGTTGCTGCTCGCCGCCCGAGAGTTCTCCGGGGCGATGATCGAGGCGCTTGCCCAAACCTAGGAAGGTCAGGAGTTGCTTGGCACGATCCTGTGCTTCAGGCTTTGGCAGACCGCGGATGAGCTGCGGAATCACCACGTTCTCCAGGGCAGAGAACTCCGGCAGGAGATGGTGAAACTGATAGACGAAGCCGAGTTCTTCACGCCTGACGCGGGTGCGGTCCTGGTCGTTCATGGCGGCCGTCTGCTTTGAACCGACGAAGACTTCGCCGCCATCCGGTTTTTCAAGCAAGCCAGCCACATGGAGCAGGGTCGATTTGCCCGTGCCCGAAGGCGCCACGAGCGCCACGATCTCGCCCGGCCAGATCGCAAGGTCTGCCCCGCGCAGCACTTCGAGGAAGCTGTCGCCCTGCGGGTAGCGACGCTCGACTTTCGACAGGTACAGGGCGGGCTGGGACTGGGCTGGCGACATATTTATCCGTAACGCAACGCCTCGACGGGATCGAGTTTGGCGGCCCGCCAAGAGGGATAGAGGGTCGCAAGCAGCGAGAGCACCATCGCCATGATGAGAATGGTCGCCACCTCGGTGGGATTCACATCGGCCGGCAGGCGGCTCAGGAAGTAGAGCTCCGCCGGAAAGAGATTGGTGCTCGTGAGCCGCGAGATGACATCGCGTATGGTTTCGACATTGAGCGCGAGCAGGAGACCAAGGCCGAAGCCTGCGATGGTGCCAACGATGCCGATGGAGGCGCCGGTGATCAGGAACACGCGCATGATAGCGCCGCGTGTCGCCCCCATGGTGCGCAGGATCGCGATGTCCTCCGACTTGTCCTTCACGAGCATGATGAGGCCGGAGATGATGTTGAGGGCTGCCACCAGCACGATCAGCGTGAGGATGAGGAACATCACGTTGCGCTCGACTTCAAGCGCACCGAAGAAGGTTCGGTTGCGCTGGCGCCAATCGGTCATTAGGATCGGCCGTCCCGCCGCTTCGTCGATGGCCGCGCGCGCCTCGTCCACCCGGTCGGCATTGTCGAGATAGACCTCGATCAGCTGCACGTCACCCTGACGATTGAAATAGTTCTGAGCTTCCGTGAGCGGCATGAACACGAAGGTGGAGTCGAACTCCGACATGCCGATCTCGAAGATCGCCTTCACTGGATAGCCCTTCACGCGCGGTGCCGTGCCGAAGGGCGTGGAGGCGCCACGGGGCGTGATCAGCGTAAAGGTGTCGCCTGCCTGGAGGGACAGGGCATCGGCGAGACGCCGGCCGATCGCCACCCCCTCGCCTTCATCGAAGTCGTCGAGCGTGCCCTGGCGAATATTACCCGAGATATGCTGGATCTTCTGCAGATCCTCAGGGCGGATGCCGCGCACGAGAACGCCGCTTCCGTTATACTGCGAGGAGCCGAAGGCCTGCCCTTCCACCAGTGGAATGGCGCGCCGGACGCCCGGGACGGCGGCGATGCGCGCGGCCACCTCCGGATAATCTGTCAGCGGGCTTTCTATCGGTGCCACGAAGATATGGCCGTTGATGCCGACGATCTTGTCGAGCAGCTCCTTGCGGAAACCATTCATAACCGAGAGCACCACGATCAGCGTGGCGACCCCAAGCATGATCCCGAGAAACGAGAAGCCGGCAATGACCGAGACGAAGCCTTCCCGCCGCCGGGTGCGCAGATAGCGCCCGGCGAGCATCCACTCGAACAGAGAGAAGGGCTTCGTCCCTGTAGGTGCCGCTTTGGTGTCCGGTGCCTTGGCCATGGAGCTTATTTGTGGCCGCTCAGCCGCGCGGCCACGTCCTCAAGGGACAGCGTCTCGCGTTCGCCCGTGGCACGGCGCTTCAGCTCCACCTTGCCTTCGGCTAGACCTTTCGGCCCGATCACCACCTGCCACGGCACGCCGATAAGGTCGGCGGTGGCGAATTTCCCGCCTGGACGCTCGTCGCGATCGTCGTAGAGCACGTCGCGTCCGGCGGACGAGAGTTCGCGATAGAGCTTCTCGCAGGCGCTATCCGTGGCGGAATCGCCTGACTTCAGATTGAGGATCGCCACATCAAACGGCGCCACGCCTTCAGGCCAGATGATCCCATTCTCGTCGTGGCTCGCCTCGATGATCGCGGCGATCAGACGGCTCGGGCCGATGCCGTAGGAGCCCATGTGGACCGGCCTCTCCTGCCCGTCTGGGCCCATGACCTTGGCACCCATGGGCTCGGAGTACTTGGTGCCGAAATAGAAGATGTGACCGACCTCAATGCCGCGTGCGGACGTCTTCTTATCAGCCGGAACCGCATCGAAGGCGCCCGCATCGTGCATTTCGGATGTGGCGGCATAGAGCGATGTCCACTTGTCGACGGTGCTCTGAAGGCCGGGAATGTCGTCGAAGTCTGTGTCGATGGCCGGGATGTCGAAGTTCAGGTAATCCGCATGGCAGAACACCTCGCTCTCGCCTGTCGAGGCCAGGATGATGAACTCGTGGCTGAGATTTCCGCCGATGGGGCCGGTATCCGCCCGCATCGGGATCGCCTTCAGGCCCATCCGGGCGAAGGTGCGTAAGTATGCGACGAACATCTTGTTGTACGAATGGACGGCGCCGGCCTGATCGAGATCGAAGGAATAGGCGTCCTTCATCAGGAATTCGCGCGAGCGCATGACGCCGAAGCGCGGACGCACCTCGTCGCGGAACTTCCACTGGATGTGATAAAGGTTCAGCGGAAGATCCTTGTAGGAGCGCACATAGCCCCGGAAGATCTCCGTGATCATCTCCTCATTGGTGGGACCGAACAGCATCTCGCGCTCATGGCGATCCTGGATGCGCAGCATCTCCTTGCCATAGGCGTCATAGCGGCCCGACTCGCGCCAGAGATCTGCCGACTGGATCGTCGGCATGAGAAGCTCGACGGCGCCAGAGCGGTTCTGCTCCTCCCGGACGATGGCGTTGACCTTGTTCAGAACCCTCAGGCCCAGCGGCAGCCATGCGTAGATCCCCGCCGATTCCTGGCGGATCATGCCGGCGCGCAGCATCAGGCGGTGGGAGATGATCTCCGCTTCTTTCGGCGTCTCGCGGAGGATGGGGAGAAAGTAGCGGCTCAAACGCATGGGACGCCTTTTATGGTCTCGATCTGAACAGAAGCTGAGTAACGACTCGTTTCTCGCACACAACACAGGCCCCGGGCAAAAGACAAGCTGTCATCGGTTCGCAGGGCCAGCGGCGCGATAAATTAGACCAAAGATGAATACCTGAAATGCCGAATTTTGCACCATCGGCAGCCTCAGAAAGGTGACACCCCAACGGAAGGTGACTATAAACAAAATCCTAACGTCTTTAGACCTTCAAAGGTCAGAGGCTGCGGTCCGAGTTTCGGGAGGAACAAAACCCTTAAGCGCCAGACAGGCACTGGCCTAAGAAAGCCAAGGGTAAAAATTGCCAAAAGGCAGTTCAGGCAAGGCGAAAGCCTTGCTTTTTCTTTTTGGGCTCGCTGCGGAGGCTTTTTAAAGTCCTGCCAGAGGAAAGACCGCCGCGACGATCACCAGCACCACCGATGCGACAAGGGTCGTCCAGATCGCCTTCTCGCGCAGGGCGGGAAGCGCAGGCGCTCCCGGCTCACTGCCCCGGATCACCTCGCCGGCCTCCGCCTGACTGCGGACGCCAAAGGGCAGAACGGCAAAGAGCAGAATCCACCAGATCACGAAGTAGAGGGCCAAGGCGCCGCTCACCCGCAGGTCAAAGCCGTTGACCGTGACGGCTACAGCAATCGCGGAGACGACCACCACCGCGGCCAGGGTGGACCAGAACGAGCCGGAAAGGGCTTTTACAAAGTTTATCAACAGCTTGTCCTCAGGCTTGCTCAAGCTCGATGAGAGTACCATTGAAATCCTTCGGGTGAAGAAAAAGCACGGGTTTCCCGTGAGCTCCGATCTTCGGCTCGCCGGTGCCGAGCACCCTCGCCCCAGAATTCACAAGCTGGTCCCGCGCAGCCGCAATATCCTCAACCTCGTAGCAGATGTGGTGCATGCCACCATCCGGGTTCTTTTCCAGGAAACGGGCGATGGGTGAATCCGCGCCTAAGGGCTCCAGCAGTTCGATCTTGGTATTGGGCAGCGTAATAAAAACGACGGTCACTCCGTGCTCATCGAGCGGCTCGGGCGCGGAGACCTGGGCGCCCAGGGTATTGCGATAGACCTCGGAAGCCGCCGCGATATCGCGCACGGCGATGGCAACATGATTGAGACGTCCGATCATCTGGCTCTCCCGGGGCTCGATGCCCTATGCCTCGATCACGAGAACATGGCAGGCGGGTTTCTTGCCCCATTCCTGGTTCACCGCCGCGCGCACAGCCCGGTGGACGGCATTCTCGACCGCCTCGGGGTCCCGGCGCTTGGCTTTCGGCAGCCCGTCGAGCAGGTCCGCCACCGTATCGGCGATGATGTCGGTCAGGTCGCGACCCTGCCGGTTCTTGTCCGGCAGGCCCATGGCGTCGATCACCGGATCGCCCACGAGTTCGCCCCGGTCATCGATGGCGATCGCAACCGTCACGATGCCTGCGAAGGCGAGCTTGCGGCGCTCTGGGAGCGCCCGATCCCCCGCTCCGATCACGATGTTCCCATCGCGGTAGAGACGTCCGGCCGGAATGGTGTCGACGATCTCGGCGGGACCGGGCGCGAGGCGCACCAAGCTTCCGTTCTTCGCACGAACCACTTCCGGCACGCCTTGCTGACGGGCGAACTTCGCATGCTCGCTCAGGTGCAAGGGCTCGCCGTGAGCCGGGATCGCGATGCGTGGCTTCGTCCATTGGTACATCTGGGCGAGCTCGCCCCGGCGCGGATGGCCTGAGACGTGGACCAGTTCGGTACGATCCGTGATGACCTCGATACCCTGATCGATCAGGCTGTTGATGATGGATCCGACCGCCTTCTCGTTGCCCGGAATAGCCCGGGAGGAGAAGATTACCCGGTCGCCGGCTGACAGCGCGATGTCCGGATGCTCATCCTGGGCGATGCGGGCGAGAGCCGCGCGCGGCTCGCCTTGGGAGCCCGTGAGAATGGCCACGACCTTGTCGCGCGGCATGTAGCCGAAGCTATCCGCCGAGCGGAACTCGGGCAGGTCTTCGAGGTAGCCGCACTCCTTCGCCACATCGACGACCCGGTCCATGGCGCGTCCGACGACGATCACCTCGCGGCCGCATTCGCGAGCAGCTTCCGCGACGGAGCGGATGCGGGCGACGTTGGATGCAAAGGTCGTGACCGCCACCCGATGCGGCGCATCCTTGATCAATGCAGCCAGGTTCTTCGAGACATCAGCCTCGCTCGGGCTTGTGCCCTCGCGCACCACGTTGGTGGAGTCGCACACGAGAGCAAGCACGCCCTCATTGCCGAGGGCGCGGAAGGTCTCTTCTGATGTCAGGCTGCCGAGATAAGGCGTGCTATCGAGCTTCCAGTCTCCGGTATGCACCACCAGACCGTGCGGCGTCCGGATCGCCAGCGCGTTCGACTCCGGAATCGAGTGGGCGACGGGCACGTACTCGATGTCAAAGGAGCCGAGCTTCAGGCGCTGACCGGGCACGATCTCGTTGAGGTCGACCTTCGGAGCATTCGGCTCCGAGAGGCGGCGCGTTTCCAGGAGACCGATGGCAAATTTCGTGGCGTAGACGGGCGCTTGCAGCCGCGGCCACATCTCAACGAGAGCGCCTATATGGTCCTCATGGGCGTGGGTGATGAAGATGCCGAGAAGATTGTGGCGTTCTTCTTCAATGAAGCGCAGATCCGGATAGACGAGGTCGATACCCGGCAGGTTCTCCTCACCGCCGAACCCCATGCCGCAATCGACCAGAATCCACTGACGGTCATCCTCCGGCCCGAAGCCATAGAGGGCAGCGTTCATGCCGATCTCGCCGAGACCGCCAAGAGGGAGGAAGACCAATTCGTCCTGGTGGGATGCCATTAAGATTGAGACCTTTTCGTGCCAGCGCTCGGCTTGGCTATATCGTGCAGCAAATTGGGAAAATAAAGGTCACCCGCGTCGATGAGTTCCACGCCGGCAGCGCCCTTGAGTTGCAGGCGCCCGAACCGGTCGAGACCTTCGAAGACGCCTCGCTTCTCGCCTGAGGGCAGCCGGAGGGTGACCTCCTGCCCGAGTCCGGCGGCGCGCTCGAGCCAGAGCTTGCGAATGGCGCCGAACGGATCGGATACATTCATGCGGGACGAGGCCCGCCACGCCGTGAACGCACTGGCAAAGGCGGAAGAGAGGGCAAGGAAAACCTGATCGCGCTTTAGGCCTGCCTTTACCTGTTGCAGGCTTGTTGCCGGATATGGTGTTCCGGACGGAGCGAATGACACGTTCACCCCGAAGCCGACCACGATGGCGAGCGGCCCCTCAGGCTGAAGCCTATGCCCTTCAAGGAGGAGCCCCGACAGCTTTGCACCGTCGAGCAGAAGATCGTTAGGCCATTTGAGGGCGAGACGCGGAGCACCAAGGCCCGTGACGGCCTCGACCGCCTCATGCAGGGCCAGCCCGGCCACGAAGCCGAGCTGCGGCGCGGAGGCGATATCGCAAGGATCGATCAGCAGAAGGCTGGCATAGAGGTTGCCTTGCGGCGACGACCATTGACGGCCGTGCCGTCCCCTGCCCGCAAGCTGCTCGGCGGCGGTGACCCAGAGCTGACCCGGATCGCCGGACTTTGCGGCCTGGATGGCATCGTCGTTCGTTGAGCCTGTCGCCTCAAGGGAGAGCAGCCTGTATCCGGCGGACTCGGTCTCGGGCGACAGGTGCACGATCAGAACAGGGAGCTCGCGGCTGCGCGCGCAGCCGCCACCAGCGGCGCCGGAACGATGCCGAAGAGAACGACGAAGATGCTGCAGAGGGCGAGCACCAGCTTCACGCCTGCAGGCATGGCGTCGTAGCGCTCAGCCGGCTCATCAAAGTACATCACCTTCACGATGCGCAGGTAGTAATAGGCGCCGATGACGCTCGTCACGACACCGATGATGGCAAGCGCCACCAGATCGGCCTCGATGGCCGCGTTGAACACTGCGAATTTGGCGAAGAAGCCGGCGAGCGGCGGAATGCCCGCGAGCGAGAACATCATCATTCCGAGGCAGAAGGCGAGCACCGGATGTGTGCGCGCCATCCCGGAGAGATCGTCCACCGTCTCGTACATCACGTTGCCGCGGCGCATGCCGAGGATCACCGCGAAGGTGCCGAGCGTCATGGCGAGATAGATGGCCATGTAGACGATGACACCCTGGATGCCCTCCGCCGTGCCGGCGGCAAGTCCGATCAGCGCATAGCCCACGTTGCCGATGGAGGAATAGGCCATCAGGCGCTTGATGTTGCGCTGTCCGATCGCCGCGAAGGAGCCGAGCACCATGGAGGCAATCGAGATGAAGACGATGATCTGCTGCCACTGGATCAGAATGCCCGGGAAGGCATCGATGAACACGCGGGTGGCCATAGCCATGCCGGCCATCTTGGGCGCAGCGGCGAAGAAGGCGGTGACCGGCGTGGGCGAGCCCTCGTAGACGTCCGGCGTCCACATGTGGAACGGCACGGCGGAAATCTTGAACGCGATACCGGCGGCCACGAAGACAAGGCCGACAATGGCGCCGATGCTCACATTGCCCTGAAGCACTGTGGCGATCACCGGGAACGAGATGCTTCCGGAGAAGCCGTAGACCAGGGACGAGCCGTAGAGCAGCATGCCGGACGAGAGCGAGCCAAGCACGAAGTACTTCAATCCGGCTTCGGTCGAGCGGACGTTGTCGCGGTCGAAGGCGGCGATCACGTAGGACGACAGGCTCAGCAATTCGAGACCAATATAGAGGGCAATCAGGTCGTTGGCCGAGATCACCATCATCATGCCGATGGTCGAGAGCACGATCAGGATCGGGTACTCGAAGCGGCTGATGCCCTCGCGGCGCATGTAGTCCAGCGAGAGGATGACGCCGCCGGCCGATGCGATGAGCGTAAGCGCCTTCATGAACTTGGCGAAGCCGTCGATCACGAAGGAGCCGCCCATGGTTTCGACACGCTCGCCCGGCAGCATCAGCACCGCCACGAAGGTGACGGCGAGAAGCGCGAGGGCGATGATGTTCATGGCATAGCCGGGACGCTCGCCACGGATGGCGCCGAACAGAACCATGATGAGGGCGCCGGCCGCCATGAGGATCTCAGGCAGCACGGGGCCGAAAGCAGGAATGGTGAGGGCGGGGTTCATCGTGACCTCAGTGTGCGGCGACAGCGGCCGTTTTCACGGTGGCGAGCGCAGCCTGAACGTTGTTGAGAAGCGTCTCCGTCGGTGCCGCGAAGACGTCGAGGATCGGACCGGGCTGCACGCCGTAATAGATGATGAGAACAATCAGCGGCGCGAAGGTGATGATCTCACGACGGTTCAGGTCGGTGATCGTCTGGAGCGCCGGCTTGTCGAGTTCTCCGTACACTACGCGGCGGTAGAGCCAGAGCGCATAGCCCGCCGACAGGATCACGCCGGTGGTCGCGAAGAACGCCACCCAGGTGTTCGACCGGAAGGCTCCCATAAGGGTCAGGAACTCGCCAATGAAGCCCGAGGTGCCCGGCAGGGCCACGTTGGCCATGGTGAGGATCAGGAACACCACCGCGTACATGGGCATCCGGTTCACGAGGCCGCCATAGGCCTTGATCTCGCGGGTGTGCATGCGGTCGTAGATCACACCCACGCAAAGGAACAGCGCGCCGGAGATCAGGCCGTGGGAGATCATGGTGAACATGGCACCCTGGATGCCCTGCTCGTTCATGCTGAACAGGCCCATGGTCACGAAGCCCATATGCGCCACCGATGAATAGGCGATGAGCTTCTTGATGTCCTCCTGCATCAGAGCGACCAGCGAGGTGTAGACGATCGCAATGACGGACAGAGCGAAGACCAGCGGGGCAAAATACTCCGAAGCCTCGGGAAACATCGGCAGCGACACACGGATGAAGCCGTAGCCACCCATTTTCAGCAGCACGCCCGCCAGGATTACGGAGCCTGCGGTCGGCGCCTCCACGTGCGCGTCCGGCAACCAGGTGTGGACCGGCCACATGGGCATCTTCACCGCAAACGAGGCGAAGAAGGCAAGCCACAGCCAGGTCTGCAGGTTCGACGCGAACTTGAACGCCAGCAGTGTCGGAATGTCCGTGGTGCCTGCCTGCCAGTACATGGCCATGATGGCGAGCAGCATCAGCACCGAGCCGAGCAGCGTGTAAAGGAAGAACTTGAAGCTCGCGTAGATGCGCCGCTTGCCGCCCCAGATGCCGATGATCAGGAACATCGGAATCAGGCCTGCCTCGAAGAACAGGTAGAACAGGACAAGATCGAGGGCGCAGAACACGCCGATCATCGTGGTCTCAAGGACCAGGAAGGCGACGAAGTATTCCTTCACCCGGTGACCAATCGACTCCCACGAAGCCAGGATGCAGAACGGCATCAGGAAGGTGGTGAGCAGGATCAGCGGCATGGAGAAGCCGTCGACCCCGAGCTTGAACCGGATGGTGTCGGTCAGCCACACATGGCTTTCCACGAGCTGGAACGACGCCGTTGCCGTGTCGAACCGCGCCCAGGCGACGAGCGACAGGAGGAAGGTCGCAATCGTCGTGGCAAGCGCCGCCCAGCGGGCGTTCGAGCGAGCAGCCTCGCTGTCGCCGCGCAGGGTCAGGATGAAGGCCGCCCCGACGAGCGGGAGGACGAGAAGGCCGGAGAGGATGCCGAAGCCGAGCATTAACGGGCTCCCCTGAAGAGATAGAAGGTCACGAGAGCCGCAACGCCGATCAGCATCGCGAAGGCATAGTGATAGACGTAGCCGGTCTGGACCCGCACCACGCCGCGCGTCACGTCCATGACGCGAGCGGAGATGCCGTCAGGTCCGAGCCCGTCGATAATGCGCTGGTCGCCTGTGCGCCAGAAGAAGCGGCCAATGGCCATGGCGGGACGCACGAAGATCGCATCGTAGAGCTCGTCGAAGTACCACTTGTTGAGCAGGAAGCGGTACAGGATCGGGTGATCGGCTGCGAGCTTCGCCGGCTGCTTGGCGTCTACTATGTACATGTAATAGGCGAGCCCGAAGCCCAGAGCCATCATGACTGTCGGGAGCAGCGGCACCCAGCCAGGGAGATGGTGCATCTCCTCCAGGATGTGGTTCTCGGGCCGGGTGAACAGGGCACCCTTCCAGAACTCCTGATAGCCCTCGCCGATGAAGGCATTGTGGAAGACGATGCCGGCCACGACTGCGCCGATGGCGAGCACGATGAGCGGCACCAGCATCACCAGCGGGCTCTCATGGGGGGTATGGTCCCCATGGTGGCCATGCTCGTGCTGGGCATGGCTTGCCGGCTCCACGTCACGATCATGGTCGTCATGCTCCACCCCCTCATGGGAATGGGGAGCATGAGCGTGGTGACCGTGATGGTCATGGCCCCAGCGCGCGGTGCCCTCGAAGGTGAGGAAGAACAGACGCCAGGAGTAGAACGAGGTCATGAACGCGGCCACGACCGTCGCCAGGAAGGCGAAGGAGCCGGCAGTCGAGTGAGCCGCATAGGCAGCCTCGATGATCGCATCCTTCGAGTAGTAGCCTGCCGTGAACGGGAAACCCGTGAGCGCCAGCGTTCCGATCGCCATCATCCCCGTGGTGAGGGGGATGTAACGGCGGAGCGCTCCCATGTGGCGCATATCCTGCTCATGGTGCATGGCATGGATGACCGAGCCGGCGCCCAGGAACAGGAGGGCCTTGAAGAAGGCGTGCGTGAAGAGGTGGAACACGCCTGCGCTATAAGCTCCGACGCCGAGCGCCACGAACATGTAGCCGAGCTGCGAGCAGGTCGAATAGGCGATGACGCGCTTGATGTCGTTTTGGACCAGACCGACGGTCGCCGCGAAGAAGGCCGTGATGCCGCCGATGACGGTGACGACGGTGAGCGCAGCCGGTGCGTATTCGAAGATCGGCGACAGGCGGGCAACCATGAACACGCCTGCGGTCACCATGGTGGCGGCGTGGATGAGAGCCGAGACCGGGGTCGGGCCTTCCATTGCGTCCGGCAGCCAGGTGTGGAGCAGGAACTGCGCCGACTTGCCCATGGCGCCCATGAAGAGCAGCAGGCAGGCGATGGTCAGGGCATGCCACTCGATGCCGAGGAAGGTGAAGTTGGCATTCGCCAGTTCACCGACGCGCGGGAAGATCGCGTCGAAGGTCACGCCGTTGAACAGGACGAAAACTGTGAAGATGCCGAGCAGGAAGCCGAAATCGCCGACGCGGTTGACGATGAAGGCCTTCATGGCCGCCGCGTTGGCGGAGTCCTTCTGGTACCAGAAGCCGATGAGCAGGTAGCTTGCGAGACCTACGCCTTCCCAGCCGAAGAACATCTGGACGAGGTTGTCGGCGGTCACCAGCATGAGCATGGTGAAGGTGAAGAGCGACAGGTAGGCGAAGAAGCGCGGACGGTGCGGATCCTCGTGCATGTAGCCGATGGAGTAGAGGTGCACGAGCGCCGAGACGGTGTTCACCACCACCAGCATCATGGCGGTCAGCGTGTCGATCCGGAACGCCCAGTCGACCTGCAGGTCGCCGACCGACATCCACTGGGCCACCTGGACCCGCGTGGCACCGTCGCCGAAGCCGACCTGGATGAACGACACCCAGGAGAGGACAGCCGCCACGAAGAGCAGCGCCGTCGTGATGATCTCGCTCGGCCGCGGGCCGAGCAGACGACCGAAGAGGCCTGCGATGAGGAAGCCGACGAGCGGCAGAAAGACGATTGCGTGATACATGTGCGTTTACTTCGCCGATCGTGCTTGGCTCATGGCTGCATGATTGTGTTCAGAAAACCGGCTCCCACTTTTCTGAATCATGCTCTAGCCCCTCATCATGTTGACGTCTTCAACCGCGATGGAGCCGCGGTTGCGGAAGAAGACCACCAGAATGGCCAGCCCGATGGCCGCCTCCGCCGCCGCGACCGTGAGGATCAGCATGGCGAAGACCTGGCCGACGATGTCGTTCAGGTGGGTTGAGAAGGCCACCATGTTGATGTTCACGGCGAGCAGGATCAGCTCGATGGACATCAGGATGACGATGACGTTCTTCCGGTTGATGAAGATGCCGAACACCCCGAGCGTGAAGAGCACGGCCGCGACGGTGAGATAATGACCCAGTCCGATTACCATGGCGTGCCTCCTTAGATGCCCTGGCGGAAGGGAACCTTCCGCACCTCGACGGCGGTTTCCTGCGTCCGGGCGTTCTGCTTGGAAATGTCCTGGCGCCGCACGCCGACCCGCTCGCGCAGGGTGAGGACGATGGCACCGATCATCGCGACCAGCAGGATCAGGCCGGCGGCCTGGAAGAAGTAGAAGTAGCGGGTATAGAGTACCTGGCCGATGGCTTCGGTGTTGGTCATGACGTCCGCCGACGGGATCGGCACCTGTGGAGAGCGAACCAGACCTGGGTCGATCGTATAGGTGCCGACCACGAGGATCAGCTCAAGCAGCAGGATCAACCCGATCAGGCCGCCGATCGGCAGGTACTGCAGGAAGCCCTGGCGGAGTGCTGCGAAATCCACGTCGAGCATCATGACGACGAAGAGGAAGAGCACCGCGACCGCGCCCACATAGACGATCACCAGGATCATCGCCAGGAACTCGGCCCCCATCAGCAGGAACAAGCCCGCCGCATTCACGAAGGCCAGGATGAGGAACAGCACCGACTGCACGGGATTGCGGGAGGCAATCACCATGAAACCGGAGGCGATCGTGATCGTCGCGAACAGATAGAAGAAGGCGGCGGTAACCGTCATGCTCAGTTCAAGCCGCCAAACAGCGGCCCCTTCCGACGTGGCCCCGGACAACCCGGCGGCCTGTCTATAAATTCCGAATCCGGCGGGGACAACCCGCCGGAGCTGCTTGCCCCTGCCCTCACCGGGCCAAAGGCGCTCTTAGCGGTAGGGGGCGGACTTCGCGATGTTCCTCGCGATCTCGCGCTCCCAACGCTCCCCGTTCTCAAGGAGCTTGGCCTTGTCGTAGTAGAGCTCCTCGCGGGTCTCCACCGAGAACTCGAAGTTCGGCCCCTCCACGATGGCGTCCACCGGGCAGGCCTCCTGGCACATGCCGCAATAGATGCACTTCACCATGTCGATGTCGTAGCGGGTCGTGCGGCGGGTACCGTCGTTGCGGCGCGGGCCGGCCTCGATGGTGATGGCCTGCGCCGGGCAGATAGCCTCGCAGAGCTTGCAGGCGATGCAGCGCTCTTCCCCGTTGGGGTAGCGCCGCAGGGCATGCTCGCCGCGGAACCGTGGTCCGCGGTGGCCCATCTCGAACGGGTAGTTGAGGGTCGCCTTCGGCTTGAAGAAGTATTTCACCGTCAGGATGAAGCCTGAGATGAACTCCTTCAGCAGGAGGGACTGGGCAATGCGGTCGAGCTGCATGGCCGATCTCCTTTAGCGGACGCCCGGCGCATTGCCGGTGACCATCAGGACAGCCGCCACAATCACGACCATGGCAAGCGAGAGCGGCAGGAAGACCTTCCAGCCGAGGCGCATGAGCTGATCGTAGCGGTAGCGGGGAACCAGGGCTTTCACCATGGCAATGAGGATGAAGAGGAAGCTTGCCTTCAGCACGAACCAGATCACACCCGGCACCCAGGTGAAGGGCGCAAACGGGATCGGCGACAGCCAGCCGCCGAGGAACAGAATCGTGCCGAGCGCGCACATGGTCATGATGGCCACGTACTCGCCGAGCATGAAGAGCAGGTACGGCGTAGAGGAATACTCCACCATGTAGCCGGCCACGAGCTCGGACTCGGCTTCCGGCAGGTCGAAGGGCGGGCGGTTGGTCTCGGCCATAGCCGAGATGAAGAACACCACGAACATCGGGAAGAGCGGCAGCCAGTACCAGCCCAGAATGCCGAGGCTGCTGTTCTGCGCCTCCACGATGGCCGACAGGTTCAGGGTGCCGGCGCACATGAGCACCGTCACGATCACGAAGCCGATGGAGACCTCGTAGGAGACCATCTGAGCAGCCGAGCGGAGCGCACCGAGGAACGGGTACTTCGAGTTCGAGGCCCAGCCGCCCATGATGACGCCGTAGACGCCGAGCGACGAGATCGCGAAAATATAGAGAATGCCCACGTTGATGTCGGCGATGGCCCAGCCGGCGTTGAGCGGAATGACCGCCCAAGCCGCGAGCGACAGGGTACACATCAAAAGAGGCGCCAGCAGGAACATGCCCTTGTTCGCAGGCGCCGGGATGATCGGCTCCTTCAGGACGAACTTGAGCAGATCTGCAAACGACTGGAGCAGCCCCCAGGGACCGACCACGTTCGGGCCGCGGCGCAGCTGCACGGCAGCCCACACCTTGCGGTCGGCATAAAGCGCGTAGGCGATGAAGATGAGAAGCGCGACCAGCATGAGCAGGCTTTTGCCCAGCATGATCGCGACGGCGAGGACGATATCCCCAAATTCCATGATCCGTTCCTCTTACTCAGCCGCCTCGAGCTTCAGCTCACGGGCGAGCGCGGAGCACTCGGCCATGACGCCGGAGGCGCGGGCAATGGGGTTCGTCAGGTAGAAGTCCTTCACCGGGCTGACGAAGGGCTCGCGCCCGAGGCTGCCGCCGATATTGGCGAGCGCCTGGATGGCAGCGAACCCGTCAGCGGGCTGAACCGTCTCGACCGCGGCGAAATGCGGGTAGGCAGCATAGAGCTTTGCCCGCAGAGCGTTAAGCGAGTCGAACGGCAGACGATGGCCCAGCACATCGGAAAGTGCGCGCAGGATTGCCCAATCCTCGCGAGCCTCGCCTGGCGCAAAGGCCGCGCGGTTGGCGAGCTGGACTCGGCCTTCCGTGTTCACATAGGTGCCGGACTTCTCGGTGTAGGTCGCAGCCGGCAGGATCACGTCGGCACGGTGTGCACCGCGGTCACCGTGAGTGCCCTGGTAGATCACGAACGCGCCGGGAGCGATGTCAATCTCGTCCGCGCCGAGATTGAACAGCACGTCCACTTCGCCCTGCACCATGGTCTGAGCGTTCAGGCCCCACTCGCCCGGCACGAGGCCAAGATCGAGGGCGCCGACGCGGGAGGCAGCCGTGTGCAGAACCGAGAAGCCGGTCCAGCCGTCCTTCACCGCACCGACATCACGGGCGAGCTGAGCCACGGTGGAGAGAACCGCCAGACTGTCAGGACGGGAGAGAGCGCCCTGCCCCACGATGATCAGCGGACGCTCGGCGCCACGGAGCTTCTCGATGAAGCTGTGGCGTCCACCGGCGAGCTCGGAGAGCGTTTCCGGCCCGGCGCCGAGATACTCGTAAGGATAGGTCAAATCCGCATGCTCGCCGATCAGGGCGATCGGCGGCGGAGCCGCGCGCCAGCGCTTACGAATACGGACGTTGACGAGAGAGGCCTCGATGCGTGGGTTCGAACCCACGATCAGGATCGCGTCGGCATCCTCGATGCCTGAGATGGTGGTGTTGAACAGGTAGGAGCCGCGGCCATAGACCGGGGTCAGCACGCTGCCGTCCTGGCGCGCATCGAGATTGGTGACGCCGAGGCTCTCCATGAGGAGCTTCAGGGCGTACATCTCCTCCACGGCGGCGAGATCGCCAATGATCGCGCCGATGCGCTTCGGGTCGGTGCCCTTCACGCGATTGGCAATGGTCGCGAAGGCCTCCTGCCAGGATGCAGGACGCAGGCGGCCGTTCTCCCGCACGAAGGGGCGGTCGAGGCGCTGGAGGCGCAAGCCGTCCACAATCTGGCGGGTCTTGTCCGTGATCCACTCCTCGTTCACCGCCTCGTTCACGCGCGGCAGGATGCGCATGACCTCACGGCCACGGGAATCGACGCGGATCGAGGAGCCGACCGCATCCATCACGTCAACGGAATCGGTCTTGGTGAGCTCCCAGGGACGGAAATGGTAGGCTTCCGGCTTGTGGGTCAGCGCGCCGACCGGGCAGAGATCCGCCACGTTGGCCTGCAGTTCGGAGCCGAGGGCCTTCTCGAGATAGCTCGTGATCTCCATGTCCTCCCCGCGCCACAGGGCGCCGAGATCCGGCACGCCGGCCACTTCGGCCGAGAAGCGCACGCAGCGGGTGCAGTGGATGCACCGGTTCATGGAGGTGCGCACCAGGGGGCCGAGATACTTGTCGGTCACCGCGCGCTTGTTCTCGTGAAAACGGCTGCTGTCGACACCATAGGCCATCGCCTGGTCCTGCAGGTCGCACTGGCCACCCTGGTCGCAGATCGGGCAATCGAGCGGATGGTTGATGAGGAGGAACTCCATCACCCCTTCACGCGCCTTCTTCACCGTCGGCGACTTGGTGGAGATTTCCGGCGGCTCGCCGTTCGGGCCCGGACGGCAGTCACGCACGCCCCAGGCGCACGACGCAACCGGCTTCGGCGCGCCCTTCACCTCGACGAGGCACATGCGGCAGTTGCCGGCAATCGAGAGCCGCTCGTGGTAGCAGAAGCGCGGAATCTCCGCCCCGGCCGCCTCGGCAGCCTGGAGCAGGGTGTATTCCGCAGGAACGTCGACCTCGACGCCATCAACGATGATTTTCGCCATCTTCAATCTCACTCCGCCGCGATCATGACGGATTCGGAATGCGGGTTCGCCGCGTAATCGTCGATCCGCTTCTCGATCTCGTGACGGAAGTGGCGGATCAGACCCTGAACCGGCCAAGCCGCCGCGTCGCCGAGCGCGCAGATGGTGTGGCCTTCGATCTGGGTCGAGACTTCGAGCAGCATGTCGATTTCGCGTTTCTGGGCGCGGCCTTCGGCCATGCGGGTGAGCACGCGCCACATCCAACCGGTGCCCTCACGGCACGGGGTGCACTGGCCGCAGCTCTCATGCTTGTAGAAATACGCGAGACGGGCAATGGCGCGGACGATGTCGGTGGACTTGTCCATCACGATCACGGCAGCAGTGCCGAGGCCGGACTTCAGATTCCGCAGCGTGTCGAAATCCATGTAGGCGTCGGCGATATCATGAGCCGGTACGATGGGAACCGACGAGCCGCCGGGGATGACGCCCAGCAGGTTGTCCCAGCCGCCGCGAATGCCGCCGCAATGGCGGTCGATCAGCTCGCGGAAGGTCAGGCCCATGGCCTCTTCTACGTTGCAGGGCTTGTTCACGTGGCCCGACACGCAGAAGAGTTTGGTGCCGACGTTGTTCGGGCGGCCGATGCCGGAGAACCAGGAGGCGCCGCGGCGCAGGATCGTGCCGGCAACGGCAATGGATTCCACGTTGTTGACGGTCGTAGGGCAGCCGTAGAGGCCCATATTGGCCGGGAAGGGCGGTTTCAGGCGCGGCATGCCCTTCTTGCCCTCCATGCTCTCGATGAGAGCCGTCTCCTCGCCGCAGATGTAAGCGCCTGCGCCGTGGTGAACGTAGAGGTCGAAGGGATAACCGTGAATGTTGTCCTTGCCGATGAGCTTGGCCTCATAGGCCTCGTCCACCGCCCGCTGGAGCGCATGGCGCTCGGCCACGTACTCGCCGCGGATATAGATGTAGGCCGCGTGAGCCCCCATGGCGAAGGACGCGAGGAGGCAGCCCTCGACGAGAAGATGCGGATCGTTCCGCATGATCTCGCGGTCCTTACAGGTGCCCGGCTCCGATTCGTCGGCATTCACGACCAGGTAGTGCGGACGACCATCCGACTGCTTGGGCATGAAGGACCATTTGAGACCGGTGGGGAAGCCCGCGCCGCCGCGGCCGCGCAGGCCGGACGCCTTCATCTCGTTGATGATCCAGTCGCGGCCCTGCTCCAGGAGGAACTTGGTTCCGTCCCAGGCGCCGCGCATCTGCGCAGCCTTGAGGTCCGGCGAGTGGAAGCCGTAGAGATTGGTGAAGATACGATCTTTGTCCTGAAGCATTCCCGATCACTCCATCAGGACGTCTTGTTGTCTTTGGTCACGACCACGTCCGGCTTGCTTTCGCTGCCGTCGCGGCGCGTCTCGGCCTGGGCAGGCGGCGTGCCGGCTTCCGGGGTCGTCGGGCTGTTGGGCACAGCCTCGCCGTCTTTCGTCGGAGATGCCACATACGACTTGCTGCTCTGCGGAGCAGGCCTCGCGCCCTCTTCCGTATGCGACTTGCCCTTAGTCGCCGTCGACGGATCGGCAGCTTCCTTGCGGTCTGTCGGATTGATCGGCGTCTCGCCTTCCTTGGCCCGTTCCGCCGGGGTATCGGCAACGGGGCTTTCGATGGCGCGGCCGGCTGCGGGCTTGGCAGCCTTGGCCTCCTGGGGAACGCTGGCCATGGCGGCCGCAGTCTCGCCGGTCTCGGCAGCCTTAGCCTGCTCATCGAAGCGCTTGCGCCAGGCGCCGACGAGCGAGCCGTCATAGAGCGTCGGATCCTGCAGGGTGTTCACGGCCTCGAAAGGCTCGGACCTGTTGCGGCCGATCTGCGAACCCGCCTTCACGGGCCGACCGGCGGCGAGATCATCGAGAAGCTTCTCGAAATTCTCGGTCGTCAGGTCCTCGTAGTAGTCGTCGTTGATCTGCACCATCGGGGCGTTGGAGCAGGCGCCAAGGCACTCCACTTCCAGCCAGGAGAAGGTGCCGTCGGCAGAGACATGGTTCTGCTCACCGACACGCTTTTCCAGGACCTTGCGGATGTCCCCGGCCCCGCGCAGGACGCAGGGCGTCGTGCCGCAGAACTGGATGAAATACTTTCCGACCGGCTCCAGGTTGAACATCGTGTAGAAGGTTGCCACCTCCATCACGCGGATCACCGGCATGTCGAGCTTCGCGGCCACCGCCTCGATGGCCTTGCGCGGCAGCCAGCCGCCCGCCTGCTCCTGAGCCTTGCCCAGGAGAGCGATCACGGCCGAGGCCTGCCGGCCTGGCGGATACTTGGCAACTTCCTCATCTGCGAAAGCCTCGGTCTCCGGGGAGAGAACGAAGGTATCGGGCTGCATGTCTTCAGGCGCGAGCTTGCGAACGGCCATCTCTACCTCGTACTAGCAAGTTTAGCGTGCATTGGATTTTGCTCGCCGCTCTCCTTGCTCTTAAACAAAAACTTTACACTTAATGCTACGCCTCCAATCACTCCAATTGGAGCTAACAAGAGGCTCAGCCCTAGAAAGGCCATACCCGCGCCCAGATCAGTTCCGGGATTTTCCGGCTCGGAACCATCAATCAGGAAGTAGGTGATTGCCCACGCGACAGCGCCACTCATAAAAAGCGACATTATCGCAGTGACTGCCACACCGCTGATCTTAGCGATTGTGGCCAAAGATCTCACCGATCCACCTCGCCGAACACGATGTCGATGGAGCCCAGAACACCTGCAACGTCAGCCAGCATGTGGCCCCGGCACATGAAATCCATGCCCTGCAGATGGGCAAAGCCGGGAGCACGAATCTTGCAGCGGTAGGGCTTATTGGTGCCGTCCGATACAAGGTAGACACCGAACTCGCCCTTCGGAGCCTCAACGGCGGCATAGACCTCGCCCGCCGGCACGTGGAAGCCTTCGGTATAGAGCTTGAAGTGGTGGATCAGCGCCTCCATGGAGCGCTTCATGTCCTTGCGCGAAGGCGGCGCGACCTTGCCGTCGAGCGTCGTCACGGGACCCTGCCCGTCCGGCGCACGCAGCTTGTCAAGGCACTGACGCATGATCCGCACGCTCTGGCGCATCTCTTCCATGCGGATGACCTGACGGTCATAGTTGTCGCCGTTCTTGCCCACGGGGATGTCGAAGTCCATCTCCTCGTAGCACTCATAAGGCTGCGACTTGCGCAGGTCCCACGCCACGCCACAACTGCGGACGATCGGGCCCGAAAAGCCCCATTTCCAGCAATCGTCCAGCGTGAGAAGGCCGATATCGACGTTGCGCTGCTTGAAGATGCGGTTGCCGATCACGAGGGTATCGAGATCGTCCAGCACCTGCAGGAACGGGTCGCAGAAGGCCTCAATGTCGTCGATCAGCTCCGGCTGGATGTCCATGTTGACGCCGCCGGGCCGGAAGTAGTTCGCGTGCATCCGCGAGCCGGAGACGCGCTCATAAAAGATCATCAGCTTCTCGCGCTCCTCGAAGCCCCACAGCGGAGGCGTCAGCGCGCCGACGTCCATGGCCTGCGTGGTCACGTTGAGAAGGTGCGAGAGAAGGCGCCCGATCTCGGAGAACAGAACGCGGATCAGCTGGGCACGCCGGGGAACCTGAATGCCGAGGAGCTTCTCGATGGCCAGGCAATAGGCGTGCTCCTGGTTCATCGGCGCGACGTAGTCGAGCCGATCAAAGTAGGGATTGGCCTGAACGTAGGTCTTGTACTCGATCAGCTTCTCGGTGCCGCGGTGGAGCAGGCCGATATGGGGATCGACGCGCTCGACCACCTCGCCGTCCAGCTCCAGCACAAGGCGCAGCACGCCGTGCGCCGCCGGATGCTGCGGACCGAAGTTGATGGTGAAGTTGCGGATGTTATGCTCGCCCATGGGTCGCCCTTTCCGCTCCTTTAAGCCTTGGCCTTCTCATCGCCCGGCAGCACGTAATCCGTGCCTTCCCAGGGAGAGAGGAAGTCGAAGTTTCGGAACTCCTGGTTGAGCTTGACGGGCTCATAGACCACACGGCCCTGGCCGTCGTCATAGCGAACCTCGACATAGCCGGTCATCGGGAAATCCTTGCGGAGCGGATGCCCCTCAAAGCCATAATCCGTGAGAATCCGGCGCAGGTCCGGATGGCCCGAAAACAAGATGCCGTAGAGGTCGTAAGCCTCGCGCTCGAACCAGTTCGCCGCCGGCCAGAGGCTGACGAGCGAAGGAACCGGGGTCACCTCGTCTGTCATCACCTTCACGCGAATTCGGCGGTTATGGTGAGGAGCCAGGAAATGGTAGACCACATCGAAGCGGTTCTCGCGTGCCGGGTAGTCGGCGCCGCAGATGTCGATGAAGCAGACGAAGCGGCATTGCGGGTCGTCCCTGAGGAAGGACGCAACCCGAACGATGTCCTCGCGGCGCGCGACGATCGTCAGTTCATCGAACGCGATGGCCCGATCCTCAATCGCTTCGCCAAGAGAGGAAGCGATGTGATCGCTCAGGGCTTGGAGCTCAGCACTCATGCAATGACCTTTGCTCAGCGCTCGATGGTGCCGGTGCGGCGGATCTTCTTCTGGAGAAGGAGCACACCATAGAGGAGCGCCTCAGCCGTTGGAGGGCAGCCCGGAACGTAGATGTCGACCGGCACGATGCGGTCGCAGCCGCGAACCACGGAATAGGAATAGTGATAGTAGCCGCCGCCATTGGCGCAGGAGCCCATGGAGATGACGTAGCGCGGCTCCGGCATCTGGTCATAGACCTTGCGAAGCGCGGGAGCCATCTTGTTAGTGAGCGTTCCGGCCACGATCATCACGTCGGACTGGCGCGGCGAGGCGCGCGGCGCGAAACCGAAGCGCTCGACGTCGTAGCGCGGCATGGACATCTGCATCATCTCGACGGCGCAGCAGGCCAGGCCGAAGGTCATCCACATGAGCGAGCCGGTGCGCGCCCAGGTGATGAGATCCTCGGTCGAGGTGACGAGGAAGCCCTTGTCGGACAATTCCTCGTTGATGGACACGAAGTAAGGATCCGTCGAGCCGACCGGCTTGCCGGTATTCGGGTCGATGATGCCGCGCGGAGCGGGAGCGACCAGGGTCGACTGGTTGTCGGAGATCAATCCCATTCGAGGGCTCCCTTCTTCCACTCGTAGATGAAGCCGACCGTCAGGACTCCAAGGAAGATCATCATGGAGGTGAAGCCGAACCAGCCGAGATTCCCGAACGTAATGGCCCAGGGGAACAGGAACGCCACTTCAAGGTCGAAGATGATGAAAAGGATAGCCACGAGATAGAACCGCACGTCGAACTTCATGCGGGCATCGTCGAACGCATTGAAGCCGCACTCATAGGCGGACAGCTTCTCCTGGTCCGGGCGGCTGTAGGCGACGATGAACGGCGCCACGAGCAACGCCACCCCGATCAGGAGCGAGACGCCGATGAAGATGACAAGAGGCAGGTAGTCGGCGAGGAGATTCGTCATACGACACCTAGAAGGACAGGAATCCGGCCCGGGGCCGGCAATCTGCAACGCATTTAAGCCTCAGAAAGGCCCAAAACACCCCCCTGCGACATCACGCTGATTGCGCCGGAGCCTTAGCTGAGATCCCCTTCCGTGACAAGTGTTTGCACTGCCGCAAAAAGAACCATTCCAAACTAGGAATTCGATTTCTGCATGGCTCCAGGCCTGACACAGGCGAGGCGACTCAGCGTCAGCGGCATACTTCCACAATCTGGAGCGCGTAGAGGCTGAAGCTGCTGGAAAACCTACAGATTCGCCCTAATGGATCGGTTACTTTATATAGTTTAATCCTTCTTATCGTAACGTGAGCCTCAAATGTACATTCGTTTCCAAGGGCTGGCTGCCCTGGCGCTCGCCTGCCTTATTCCCACAACCGCTTTGCCCCAGAGCAGCCGCCAGCCTGCGCCCCCTGCTCCCACCGGTCGCCTTTTCATTACCGTCGATCTAAAGGGCTCCGGGAGGAAGGACCTGTCCAACAAGGTCGAATGGTACCGACTAACAGCGAACCGCAAGCTGGAACTCGAGCTTGCCATGTACATGCCCACGAAGAGCCCGGGCCCCATGATCAAGGTCGGCGGCATTGATCAAAGCAATGCGCCCATGCCCGAAGGCATGGCAGCCCTCAAAAATGCGGTTGAAACGTGTAAAGGTGATCAGACCTGCGAGAGGCAGGCGGCGACGGCCATCATGCAGAAGATGATAGCCAGCCCCGGAGGTCTCGGCGCCATGCAGGCGGATAATACTCGTTTCCAGAACTGGGTCGCCGACCGGCGCGGCGCATGCGCGTTGGGAATGCTGACAGTCGACGATGAAGGAGAGGGTGTGAACATCTCGCCGCCCGCCTCAGCTAAGCCCTATAAATTTCAGCGAACCGGCAAGCTGGATCTCTCCGGGCAGACCGTAGAGGTCTTGGACAAAGCTTGCACGGCCGAGATCTCCGTCGATCTTCAGAAGGGCCTTCTCAGCCTGCGTGTGAATGGACTTAACATTCCAGTGCCGGTTCAGATGGGCGGCCAAGCCTATACAAAAGAGAAATCGGTTCTGTTCCTTGAGGGCCGCAGCAAGATTGAGCTGTTCGATCAGCCCATCAAGGTGGACGAGGCAACATGGAGCGGCCAGGGCCGGCTCGAAAATGTTGGGTCCGTGTCGCACAATTCAGGCCAGACGGTTGCCCCCATGACAGGCACGCTGACCTGGCGCTTCGTCCGAGGCTAGCACCCGCTGCGGCTAGGACCTCCAGCCCATCACGAGGTCGCTCTTTCAGCGGCCTTTTCCGCCTTGCGATTGGCGGCTGCCTCGGCCCGACTGGCAGCCGTCTCTGCCTTAGCCTTTGCCTCACATTTGGCCCGGATCTCGTTCAGCTCTTCCTGGGTCAGGTGTTCGATACCGATAAACACGTTCTGGGCGGCGCTGGCGCGGATCAGTTCGTCAAGCTTGGCCTGAATGGCTGCACCGTCCCGATTTTGAGTGTTCTGAATCAGGAACACCATCAGGAAGGTGATGATGGTTGTACCCGTGTTCACGATCAGCTGCCAGGTATCGGAAAAGCCGAAAAGCGGACCCGAGGACGCCCAAACTAGGATCACCAAGAGACAAAACCCGAATGTGATCGGTCGGCCGGTGACCTGAGCAACCCAATTGGAAAAACTGGTGAACCATCTAGACGTCGACATCAACGAAGCCTCGCATTTTCCTCCTGATAACGTCCAGCTTCGCCAAACCATTCCAGTTCGGATGGAAAATGCATAGCCAAGCCGAAAGCACCGCTTGGGAGCAGCCTACCGAAGTAGCGCCAAGCTGATGGAAACGGCAGGAACCCTGTGGGGTTCATTGGGAATTGTGATTTTCGGGTGAGGAGAAGTGGCGCGGGCGACGGGGCTCGAACCCGCGACCTCCGGCGTGACAGGCCGGCACTCTAACCGACTGAGCTACGCCCGCGCATCGGACCGCCGAAGCGGTGTGGGTGCGGTTTAAGAGCCGCCCATCACCCTGTCAAGGGTGCAACACGCTCATTTTCGACCGCCACGCCAAAACGGGTGCAATCCAGGCCAGATTGCAGTCCGTAGCCGATCGCGCCTGGACGGCTATTCCGCGATCACAGCATCTCCGAGGCTTTTCAAAGACGTCAGCACCCGGTCACACTCGTAGAGTTCCTCCAGGGCTCCTTGGAGCCCGCGGAGCGCCTCCCGGGACAGTTCGCGCTGTGGGGCAGGAGGGAAATCATTTTCTTCGGGCGCCAAATCCTCCGAAACACGGGCGTCCTCATCGGGATGAGCAGCGTCGCGCTCAGGCCCAAGTTCCGCAAGGGTTTGCTCTCCCCGGCCAACGCCCTGGACGAAGCGAACACCCTCCGCCCTCAGGATCCGCTGAACCCCCTTGATCGTATAGCCTTCGCCATAGAGGAGGTGGCGGATTCCCTTGAGCAGGTCGACGTCGTCCGGACGGTAGTAGCGGCGTCCGCCACCGCGCTTCAGCGGCTTTATGTGATTGAACCGGGTCTCCCAGAAGCGCAGCACATGCTGGGGCACGTCGAGATCGTCGGCGACCTCGCTGATCGTGCGGAATGCGTCGGGGCTCTTGTCCATGACGCCGCTCGCCATCCGGATCAATCCTCGCCTTCGAAGGTCTCACCGTTGATATGCGCCTTCAAGACATTTGAAGGTTTGAAAACCATGACCCGGCGCGGATCGATCGGAACCTCGACACCGGTCTTGGGGTTGCGGCCGACGCGCTCGCCCTTGCTGCGCACGATGAACGAGCCGAAGGAAGACAGCTTGACCGTCTCGCCGGCGGCAAGGGAATCGCAGATTTCAGCCAGAACCCGCTCCACCAGCTCCGCTGATTCTGTCCGCGACAGGCCCACCTTCTGGTAAACCGCCTCGCTCAGATCCGCTCTCGTTATCGTTTTGCCAGCCATTGAGCTCCCCAGCGCACTTGAGTTCGTTGGTCCTATCGCCGTGTAACGACGCTATGCAGATGGCTCCCTATGGTCAACCGCCAAGGTGTGAACCATCGATACCACCAGAGATCAATTGCCTTGATCCTACCAGCGGATCAAGGCGCTTCCCCAGGTGAAGCCGCCGCCGATCGCCTCGATCATCACGAGATCGCCGTCCTTGATCCGGCCGTCCCTGCGGGCTGTGTCGAGGGCCAACGGAATGGAGGCCGCCGAGGTGTTGCCGTGCTTGTTGACGGTGATGACCACCTTCTCAGGCGCGATCCCGAGCTTGTCGGCGCTGGCCGTGATGATGCGCTTGTTCGCCTGATGGGGCACAAACCATTTCAGGTCGTCAGCAGTGGTTCCCGTTGCCTTGAAGGCATCCTGCACCACGTCAGCCACCATGCCGACGGCGAACTTGAAGACCTCGCGGCCCTCCATCTTCAGGACGCCGGTGGTCTTCGTGGAACCCGGGCCGCCGTCCACATAGAGCTTGTCCCGGTAGCGCCCGTCAGAGCGGAGATGGGATGTCAGGACTCCACGGTCGGCGGAGGTGCCCTCCCCCTCCTGGGCTTCGAGCACAAGGGCGCCCGCGCCGTCGCCGAAGAGCACGCAGGTCGTGCGGTCGTTCCAGTCGAGGATCCGCGAAAAGGTCTCCGCCCCCACTACGAGAGCGCGCTTGTGCGAACCGGATTGCAGAAATTTATCCGCGGTGGCCACAGCATAGACGAAGCCCGTGCAGACCGCCTGCAGGTCGAAGGCCATGCCGTGGGTCATACCGAGTCCGGTCTGAATCATGGTGGCGGTCGACGGGAAGGTGTAGTCGGGCGTGGAGGTCGCACAGATGACGAGATCGATGTCGTTGGCCGTCAGCCCGGCATCGGCAAGCGCCGCTTCCGCTGCCTTGATGCCGAGAACCGACGTGGTCTCGTCATCTTCGGCGATGTGCCGCTCTTCGATGCCGGTCCGCTGCACGATCCAATCGTGCGAGGTATCCACCAGCTTCTCGAGATCCTGGTTCGTCAGCTTCCGCCTCGGCAGATAGGAGCCGACGCCGCGTACGATGGAACGGGTGCGTTTCAAGATGCGCCTTCCTACAGCATGGTCCGGGCAGGTTGGAACCGAGTGCCCAAAAAGATCATGCTATTCCAAATGTTTAAGAGCATGTCCATGCTCTAAGCAGTCTGCCCGACCGGATCATGATCGAGCATGCTCCGGATTGTGTTCATCAGTTCGAAGTGCGCCATGTCATAGGCGACATCGATGGCGCTGGCGAAGCCGAGATCGTCGGTTCCGCCGTGGCTTTTCACCACAACCCCTTCAAGGCCCAGGAACACGCCGCCATTGACCTTGCGTGGGTCCATCTTGTCCCGGAGAGCGTTAAAAGCCTGTTTCGCGAAAAGGTAGCCGATCTTGGCCATCAGGGTTCGGCTCATTGCCGAGCGAAGATACTGGCCGATCTGCTTGGCGGTGCCCTCCGCCGTCTTCAGGGCGATGTTGCCCGTGAAGCCCTCGGTCACGACCACATCGACGGTGCCCTTGCCGATGTCATCCCCTTCGACGAAGCCGTGATAGGCTAGGTTCGGGAGGTTCGTCTCCTTAAGGATCCGGCCGGCTTCCTTGACTGCCTCAATCCCCTTGATCTCCTCCGTGCCCACGTTGAGGAGCCCGACGGTGGGCCGCTCAAGATCGAAGACGATCCGGGCCATGGCTGCGCCCATGATGGCCATATCGACCAGATGCCCAGCATCGGCGCCGATGGTCGCTCCCACATCGAGCACGATGCTTTCGCCCCGCATGGTCGGCCACATGGCCGCAATCGCCGGGCGCTCGATATGTGCCATGGTCTTCAGGCAGACCTTGGCGGTCGCCATGAGCGCTCCGGTGTTGCCGGCCGACACCATTGCGTCCGCCTCCCCGTCGCGGACCGCCTGCACGGCACGCCACATGGAGGACTTGCCCCGCCCCATCCGGATGGCTTGGCTGGGCTTCTCGTCCATGGAGATCGCCATGTCCGTATGACGCAGCTCCGTCGCCGCCTTCAACCGGGGGTGCGCGTCCAGCAGAGGCGCGATCACCGTTTCGTTGCCGAACATCAGGAAGCGCAGGTCGGGGTGCCGCTCTAAGGCCAAGGCAGCGCCTGGGATCACAACGGATGGGCCGTGATCGCCCCCCATCGCATCAAGCGAAATACGCACCGGCTTCGGCATGAACGGTTGTTCTTTCTTTTAAGTCATTCAACAGGGGGCGGAAAATAGCGGTTTGCGGGTGCTCCGCAACTGAATTCTGAGCTTCCTGCAAAAGGGTCATCGGCCGGCGAGATCGGTAAGGGAAGGCGTCCCAACCGCTCGCTATTTGCCTTGCCGGAGCTTGTTGAGTGCCGCAAATGGCGAGTCCTTCTCGTCGGAAGGATCCCGATAATCAAAGTCGACACCCGGCTTGCGCGGGTAAGGGTCGAGCCCAAGCGCCAGGAACTCGGCTGTGAGGGCGCCCAGGTCGATCTGGCCGTTCACGATCTCGTCCGGGGGCTCATACTCGTTGATGTCGGTCGGCGGCTCAGCCGGCATGCCCGAAGACTCGGCGAAATCCACCTCAACCTCCTCCTCGACGGCGGAGTCGAAGGGCTCAAGGGTCGTGACACAGATCTGCGTGATCGAGGCCTTGACGACCCCAGTCACATTGATCCCCTTGGCCGAGGTCTTCAGGTGATAATCGCCACTAAGTGACCGGATCGCCGGGAGCCCGAAATCCTGGGCGAGCGCTGCGCATTCCTCAGCCGTTGCTTCCACATGCACGTCCTGCCCACGCGGCGGGATCCTCATGACGTCGATGAGCCGCGACAATGGCCCAACGGTTTCAGGTGTCATGGGTTTCCCTCCTTATGCGAGAGCTTCGGGCCTGGGGAAGACGGGCCCTGTTTCCAGAAGCACGTCGAGGCTGACCGGCTTCAACTTTTGATCGGCCGCGAGAGCATAACGCGCAAGGGCAGTCGCCGGTGCCTCGTTGCCATAGGCGTTCCGGCCAAGAGCCGATGCGAGTCCCGCCTCGTCGGAGGCGTTGAGCGGCTCATCATAGGCCTGGGCCCTCCCATAGAAGGATTCGGCAATCTTCTTCATCCGTTTTGGGACCACCGTATCGCCCACGCCCATCTCTCTCAGGGAAGCGTCCATGTCCCTGAAGAAGGCATCGGTCAGGTCCTTGGCCACCTCGTCGGCCGGCGGCGGCATTTCCCGCAGGGCCCGAAGCACAAGGATCATGTGGAGCGACAGAGCCTCGAACCGTCCCTCAAGGGTGTCCGGGATGCCAAGTGACGCATAGAGCCCCGGCTCACGGGATGCCGTCGCAACCTTCTTGTAGAGAGTTGCGATGATTGTACGCCGGGGATCCTTGCGGAAGAGACTGAAGATCACGGCCCTGCCCTTCCAAAGCTTGTCAAAATCGTAACCTCGGGTTACGCCATCACGGTCCATAGGCGCAAGCTTATCCGCGCCGCATTTTCTGGAAGAACCGTACGATGCGTCGATATCATCCTCTTTTGGTACGCCTGGCTGCTGCAACTGTTCTCGCCTCGTCCCTGGCGGCCTGCACCGGCGTAGGCGAGGAATTCCAACGCGGGTATGTCGTGGATGAGCGCGCCATTTCCCAGGTACGGAAGGGCATGAGCGCAGAGCAGGTCCTGCAGACCCTCGGAACGCCTTCGACCGTGTCCACCGTCGGCAACCGGAACTGGTACTACATCAGCCAGAAGTCCCGCCGCTCCCTCCAGTTCATGGGCGAGCAGGTGGTCGACCAGCAGGTGACGGCGGTCTATTTCGACCAGGGACTCCGCGTCGAGCGTATAGCCCTCTATGGCCTGCAGGATGGCCGGGTGTTCGACTTCATCAGCCGTACCACCCCGGCCGGCGGCGAAGAGTCGAGTTTCCTCGGACAGATCTTCCGCGGCGCGAGCGGCTTCAACCCGTTCGGCACCTGAACTGGGACTTCTCGAACTCTCGATGGCCGGGCCTGCCCCGGCCATTTTCATATCGAATGCCCCATGAAAAAACCCGCGGCTCTCACCGCGGGTTTTTGTGCATTCAGGAACGCTGCTTCTACGAATGGGCCAGAATGGCCAGGAGAAGCAGGGCGATGATGTTGGTGATCTTGATCGCCGGGTTCACGGCAGGACCTGCCGTGTCCTTGTAGGGGTCGCCGACGGTATCGCCCGTGACGGAGGCCTTGTGGGCCTCTGAGCCTTTGTGGTGGGTCGTGCCGGAGGCATCCGTGAACCCATCCTCGAAGGACTTCTTGGCGTTGTCCCATGCGCCGCCGCCCGAGGTCATCGAGATGGCGACGAAGAGGCCCGTCACGATCACACCCAGCAGCATGGCGCCCACGGCCGAGAAGGCCTCGGACTTGCCTGCCACCCAGTAGACCACGAAGTAGGTCACGATGGGTGCCAGAACCGGCAGGAGCGACGGCACGATCATTTCCTTGATCGCCGCCCGGGTCAGCATGTCGACGGCGCGGCCGTAATCCGGACGGTCGGTGCCTGCCATGATGCCCGGCTTCTCCCGGAACTGACGGCGCACTTCCTCAACCACCGCACCGGCTGCCCGGCCCACCGCCGTCATGGCGATGCCGCCGAAGAGGAAGGGAATGAGGCCGCCGAACAGGAGACCGACCACCACATAGGGATTGGTCAGGGAGAAGTTCGGAGCCACGCCCTGGAAGTACGGGTATTGGGCTGCGTTCTGGGTGAAGTAGTTCAGGTCCGACGTGTAGGCCGCAAAGAGCACCAGGGCACCGAGGCCCGCGGAGCCGATGGCATAGCCCTTCGTCACTGCCTTCGTGGTGTTGCCGACAGCATCGAGAGCGTCCGTGGACTTGCGGACCTCCTTCGGCAGACCGGCCATCTCGGCGATGCCGCCGGCGTTGTCCGTCACAGGGCCGAAGGCGTCGAGAGCCACGATCATGCCTGCAACGCCCAACATCGCCGTCACCGCAATGGCGATACCGAACAGGCCGGCCAGCTTGAAGGCCACGATGATGCCCGCGATGATGACGATGGTTGGCAGCGCCGTGGATTCCAGCGAGACCGCGAGGCCTTGGATCACGTTCGTGCCGTGGCCGGTCACCGAGGACTGGGCGATGGACCGCACGGGACGGAAGCCAACGCCGGTATAGTACTCGGTGATGACCACAATGAGAGCCGTCACGGCGAGGCCGATGATGGCGCACCAGAACAGGTCCTGGCCGGTGAACTCCGCTCCTGTGATGGCGCCGAAGCCGATCATTTGCCAGGTCACGAGGCCGATTGCGATGGCGGATAGAACGCCGGTCACGATCAACCCCTTGTAGAGCGCGCCCATGATGGACTCGTTCTGACCGAGCTTGACGAAGAAGGTGCCGAGGATCGAGGTGACGATGCAGGCCGCGCCGATGCCGAGCGGATACATCAGCATGGTATCGAGGTTCGCCTGTCCGGCGAAGAAGATCGCCGCGAGAACCATGGTGGCGACAACGGTCACCGCATAGGTCTCAAACAGGTCGGCCGCCATGCCGGCGCAGTCGCCGACGTTGTCACCCACGTTATCGGCGATGGTGGCAGGGTTGCGCGGATCGTCCTCCGGAATGCCGGCTTCGACCTTACCCACCAGATCGCCGCCCACGTCGGCGCCCTTGGTGAAGATGCCGCCGCCGAGACGGGCGAAGATGGAGATCAGCGAGGCGCCGAAGCCCAAGGCCACAAGGCTGTCGATGACCACACGGTCAGACGGAGCCAAGCCGTCGATCCGGGTGAGATAGCCGTAATAGAGGGCCACACCGAGAAGCGCGAGGCCGGCCACGAGCATGCCCGTCACGGCGCCTGCCTTGAAGGCCACGTCGAGGCCACCGCCCAATGACTGGGTTGCGGCCTGGGCCGTGCGGACGTTGGCGCGGACGGAGACGTTCATGCCGATGAAGCCGGCTACGCCCGAGAGGATGGCGCCGATAGCGAAACCGATGGCGACCCGGATTCCGAGGAAATAGGCAATCACGGCGAACAGGACGACGCCGACGATTGCGATGGTGACGTATTGCCGGCGAAGATAAGCCTTCGCGCCCTCGGCAATCGCCCCGGCGATTTCCTGCATACGCTGAGAACCGGCGTCCCGCTTCATCACGTCGCTGATGGCCCAGAAGCCATACGCGATCGAAAGAAGCCCGCCCAAGATAATTAGGGTGAGTGCCATCATGCCATCCTTGTTATGGGAAAGCAGAAAGCCGCTCCTCAAGGCTCGTTTTCTGGCCTTGAGCGGCCCCTACCCCCAGCGAACTTTATATTTGGTGGCAAAAAACTAGGCAGTTCGCAACAATCCTGCAGAGAGAACCCACAGGAAGCCTTTTATACTTTAGCGGGTGCGCCCACCTTCGTTCTCTGCTGCCAAGCCAGGAGAGCTAGGGCAATGGCGACCGGTGGGAAGACCAGCCAGTTCACGCTTTCCCAGCCGCTGGCGCTCAGGAGCTTGCCTGACGAGAACGAGGCCAGCGCAACGGAGCCGAAGATCAGAAAGTCGTTGGCCGCCTGCACCTTGGCGCGCTCCTCCGGACGGTAGCAGTCGGTCACGAGGGCTGTCGCCCCGATAAAACCGAAGTTCCAGCCGAGGCCGAGGAGAATCAGCGTGATCCAGAAATGGGCGACGGTGATCCCGGACAGCCCGATGACGGCGGAGAGCGCGATCAGCACGAGCCCCGCCGCTGTCACTGCCCCTTTGCCGTAACGTGAGATCAGGCGACCAGTGAAGAAGCTCGGGCCGAACATGGCCAGGATATGCCACTGGATGCCGAGAGCGGCGGCTCCGACCGAATGGCCGCAATCGATCATCGCCAGGGGAGCCGCTGTCATCATGAAGGTCATGAGGCTATACGACACAAGACCTGTGACAGCGGCGACGATGAATCGGGGCTGCCGTACGATCTCGATCAGGGGTCTGCCGCCTCCCGTCTTGGTGGAGGCAATGCTCACAGGCGCAGGCCGCAGGAACCACACGACAATCATCGATAGGAAGGCCAGGGCTGCCTGTCCCAGGAAGGCTCCGGCGAAGGGAGCGGCTTCAACGGCATCCCGGGTCCAGATGACGGTCTGAGGACCGACCACGCCGGCAATCAGCCCGCCGGTCATGACCCAGGAGATCGCCCTCGGCTTGAATGCCTCGGAGGCCGCATCGGTGGCGGCGAAGCGGTAGCTCTGGTTGAAGGAGCCGTAGCTGCCGATGATGAGAGTTCCAAGGCAGAAGAGCACGAAGCTGTAGGAGGCGATGCCGAAGGCCGCGAGGCAGCCGCCGGCGAGGCCGATGCCAGCGCCGACCATGTAGCCGATGCGGCGCCCCGCCTTGCGCATCAGCATGGCGGCCGGAATAGTGCCAAGCGCCAGCCCGAGATTGAGCAGGCTCACGGGAAGGGTAGCCAGTTCCTTGTTTGAGGCGAGCGCCTGACCAACGAGGCCACCGAGGGAGACCACGATGGCCGGGCTCGACCCGCCAAGCGCCATGGCGACCGCCAGCACGACGGCGTTGTGCTTGGCGATGCTGTCGCTGGAAGGTGCCTGGAAGGAGGTGTCAGAAATGCTGGTAGGAGCCGACATCATAGCGTCTTTCGAGACCGTTCATCCGAAAGACCGGCCGATCGGACCCTGAGACGACTCGGCCGATGACGGACAGGGGAATGCCGATGCTATCGGCCTCCTGGCGAAAGCTGTCGAGGGACTTTTGCGGAACAGTACAAAGAATCTCGTAATCGTCGCCGCCGGTGAGCGCCAAGTCCAGCAGCTCCGACGACGCCCGGACCACCTGGGTAGCGGCAGCCGACAGCGGCACCTGGTCCGCCTCGACCACTGCCGAGACGCTGCTGGCCCGCATCATCTTAGCCAGATCACCCGCAAGTCCGTCAGAGACGTCCATAGCGGCGCTGGCATGACTTCGCAGAGCGGTGGCGAGTCGGTGCCTGGGCTGAGGGTGGAGATAGCGCTCGGCGAGATGCGCCTTCTCGTCCGGCGAGAGGCCATCGCTCCAGGCCGGGGCAGAGCGGAGCTTGAGCCCCAAGGCTGCATCGCCGATTGTGCCGGTGACGCAGATAAGATCGCCCGCTCTAGCCGTGGTGCGCTGGACCATGCGGCCGGTTGGCACCTGACCCACAGCGGTGACCGACAGGGTCAGCGGTCCTCTCGCCTTCACTGTATCGCCCCCGAGGAGCGGGCAGGCGAAGTCGCGGGACGCTTCTCCGAGGCCTGCGGCGAAATCGGCAAGCCAGCCTTCTGTCCAGCCATCAGGCAGGGCGAGGCTCAGGAGGAAGCCGGCCGGATCGGCGCCTTTCGCGGCGAGGTCCGAGACGTTCACGCCGAGCGCCTTGCGGGCGATGGAGCCGGGTGCGTCCTCGGGAAGAAAATGGACCCGCTCGACCAGGGCGTCCGTGGTGAGGATCAGGTCGTGACCGGGCTGCGGCGTCAGGCAGGCGGCGTCATCCTTGAGGCCTAGGCCGCCCTCTCCAGCGATGGGAGCGAAGAATCGCGCGATGAGGCTGTCTTCCGAAGGTCGCTGCACGCTCATAACGGATACGACTCTCTCCCTCCCCCTTGTGGGCAGGGGCTAGGGGTGGGGGTGCCGGCGCCGCTCGTGGATAGGCTATCGCTCACACCCCCTCCTCCACCTCCTCCCCGCAAGGGGGAGGAGAGTCCTCCAGCTATTCTTGTCGACTTCTACCGCCCGCCCTGGCCGGCGGCCTTCTTCTCCAACTCGCCGGGGCGAACCTCACGAGCGACCTTGTCGAGCACCGCGTTGACGAGACCCGGCTCGTCGTCGCCGTAGAAGCCGTGGGTCACGTCCACGTATTCGGTGATGACCACGCGGGCCGGTACGTCCTTGCGGAACATCAGCTCGTAGCCGCCCCCGCGCAGGATGGCGCGCAGCACAGCCTCAATTCGCTTGAGCGGCCAGTCGGTGGCCAGCGCGTTGTCGATCCTGACGTCGATATCGCGCTGGTTCTTGACCACACCCGACAGGATATCGCGGAAGAACGTGTTGTCCGACGGCTGAAACTCGATGCCTTCGACCTCGCGGCCGATCCAGAAGGCCTCGAACTCGGCGAGCGCGTCGATCACGGTCTTGCCGGAAATGTCCATCTGGTAGAGCGCCTGGACGGCAGCGAGGCGAGCGGCCGAGCGCTCTGCTGGCTTCGTCATGATCAGGCCTCCAGTTTCTGTTTGATGCGCAGGACGGCGAGCGCCGCTTCGACCGCGCCCCCGCCCTTATTCAATTCATTCACGCTCGCACGGGTCCAGGCCTGCTGATCATTCTCGACGGTCAGGATGCCGTTGGCGAGCGGGATGCGGCGCTCGACCGACAGGTCCATGAGGGCGCGGGCGCTCTCGCCGGCCACGATGTCGTAGTGGCCGGTCTCGCCGCGGATCACGCAGCCCAGGGCCACGACGGCGTCATAGGGCTTGCCGGCCTTCTCGGCGGCATCGAGCGCGATGGCGATGGTGGCCGGGATCTCAAGCGCGCCGTCCAGGGTCAGCACGTCCATGCTGGCCTGCGCCGCCTCGACAGCCCCTTGCGCGCCGCGCAGAAGCTCATCGGCGATGTCGTCGTAGAAGCGGGCTTCGACGACCAAGATGCGGGCACCGGGAACCGGCGGACGGGAGCCTTGCGGCTTGGCGGAATGGGCAACCATCGGGATCTCTGAAACCTTTGTAAGCATCACCCCTCATCCTGAGGAGCAGACCAAGTCTGCGTCTCGAAGGAGGGTCCAGTGCGCGCTGGAGACGCCCTCGTCCTTCGAGACGGCCGCTTCGCGACCTCCTCAGGATGAGGGCTCCGTGCTGAATCTGGGAATTTGTTGAGCGTTTCCCTACCCCGCCCGGCGCGCGTCCGCAAGCCGCGCGGCATAGCGGGCCATGAGGTCGACCTCCAGATTGAGCTTGTCGCCCACCTGCCGGTCGCCCCAGGTGGTCACAGCCAGCGTATGCGGGATGATCAGCACGGAGAACATGTCGTCGTTGACCGTGTTCACGGTGAGCGACGTTCCATCGAGGCAGACCGAGCCCTTCTCGGCGATGAACGGCGCAAGCGCCGGCGGCACCTTGAGGGTGAAGCGGGCCGTCGGCCCCCAGGGATCGTCACCGGCGGTGATCGCCTCCTTGGCCACAATGGTGGCCAGACCGTCCACGTGCCCGGTCACGATATGGCCGCCGAGCTCGTCGCCGATCTTCAGGGAGCGCTCCAGGTTGACCCTGGTGCCCGCCTGCCACTCGCCGACGGTGGTGCGCTCCAGCGTCTCGGCCGCGGCATCCACGTCGAACCAGCAGCCGCCCTCGCGTTCTCCAAAGGAAACGACCGTGAGGCACGGCCCGCTGCAGGCGATGGAGGCGCCGAGCGCGATCGTGGCGGGATCATAAGATGAATGGATGCGCAGGCGCTTGAGGGTGCCTTGAGACCCTTCCACCGCTGCCACTTCACCGACATCGGTGACGATACCCGTAAACATCAGGGTCTCTCCCAGAACATGAAAAGATCGGGGCCGATCTGCTCCTCGGCCCATAACTCAAGATGATCCATGCGATCCTGCAGCTGCAGGCCGAGCGCCGGAATGTCGCCCTGGCCGCGTGCAGAGCGGCCCGTGATCAGGACCAGATCGTCGATGAGATCGGCTTTTGCCAGCGCATCCGCCAGATCCGGACCGCCTTCGCAGAATACCTGCGTCAGCCCACGCGCGCCGAGAAGCTGCAGGGCCTCGGGCAGCGAAACGCGGCCGGACGCATCACCCGAGACCCGCATGACTTCGACACCCAGCGCTGTCAGCGCCCGCTCAGTTTCGAGGGGGGCGTCCACAGTTGTTAAAATCCAGGTCGGGATCTCCTGCGCACCGGTGACGACGCGCGCGTTTGGGGGCGTCCGCAACTGGGAGTCGACAAGGATGCGAACAGGCGAGCGGCTCTCCAGGCCGGGCAAACGCACGTTCAGCAGCGGATCGTCCGACAGCACCGTGCCGACGCCGACCATGATGGCGTCGGCGTGTGCGCGCATCAGGTGGACCTTGCCGTTCGCAACCTCGCCCGTAAGCATCAGGCGCGGACCCTGGCGCGATCCAGCAAACCCTTCCGTGCTCCGGGCGAGTTTCACGGTCACGGCGGGGCGCCCTTTGGTGACGCGGGTGATGTGGCCGCGATGGAGCCTCGCGCCTTCCTCAGCGACGCAGCCGACATTCATCGGGATGCCCGCATGGCTGAAGCGCTCAGGTCCCTGACCGGCAGCGTGCGGGCTCGGATCGGCGACGCTGACCACCAATCGGCCGATGCCGGCTGCCACGATGAGATCGGTGCAGGATGGGCCGTGGCTCCGGCTGCTGCGGCTGGCGCAGGGCTCGAGGGTCACGTAGAGCGTGGCTCCACGGGCACGCTCTCCTGCAGCCTCCAGGGCTACCCGCTCCGCATGAGGCCGGCCGCCCGCTTGGGTAATTCCTTGCGCGATGATGATGGGTGTCTCGCCGCTTTCGTCGACCAGCACTGCTCCTACCGAAGGGTTCGGCCAGGTCAGCCCAAGATACCGGGAGCCGAGCGCTAGCGCGAGGCGCATGAAGTGCTCGTCTTGATAGTGTGGCGGAGGAATCTCCGGCAGCCCTCCTCCCCCTTGTGGGGAGGAGTTGGAGGTGGGGGTGTGAGCGCTACGCTGGTCGTGCTCATCGCCGACACCCCCACCCTGGCCCTCCCCACAAGGGGGAGGGAAACTCGCGCTAAATCCTTTATCGGTCGAATCCTGAGAAATCCGGTCAGGCGGCAGCTCCCCGGCGCCGGGGTCGGTCATGGCTCGCTCGCGGCGCGGTTTTTCTTCGGCGGAGGCGGCAGGTCCTCCTCGGTTTCGCCCTCAGCCAGCTTGCCAAGAATCTCCTCGAAGTCTCTGGCTTCGCGAAAGTTCTTGTACACGGAGGCGAAGCGCACATAGGCCACGTCATCGAGGCCTTTCAGCCCCTCCATGACGAGTTCGCCCACCTGCTCGCTCGACACCTCGCCATCGCTCATGCTCTCAAGTTGGCGCACGATGCCGTTGATCATGCGCTCTACGCGCTCCGGCTCCACCGGCCGCTTGCGCAGCGCCACGTCCACCGATTGCTGGAGCTTGTCACGGTCGAAGGGCACGCGTCGGCCGGAGCGCTTCACCACCGTGAGCTCGCGCAGCTGCACGCGCTCGAAGGTCGTGAACCGACCGCCGCAATCTGGACAGATGCGGCGGCGGCGTATGGACGAGGAATCGTCCGTAGGGCGGGAATCCTTCACCTGGGTGTCCAGGCTCCCGCAGTAAGGGCAACGCATGGATCAGCCGAACCTCAGGCGTAGATGGGGAAGCGGCGAGTGAGCTCGTGAACGCGAGCCTTCACCGATTCCTCGACCGAGGCATTGGCTTCGTCGCCGTTCTTCGCCAAGCCGTCCAGGGTCTCGACGATCAGCTCGCCCACCCGCTTGAACTCGGCCACGCCGAAGCCGCGGGAGGTAGCGGCAGGGGTGCCGAGGCGGACGCCCGAGGTCACCATCGGCTTCTCGGGATCGAAGGGCACGCCGTTCTTGTTGCAGGTGATGTGGGCGCGGCCCATTGCTGCTTCCGCAGCCTTGCCGGTGAGCTTCTTCGGGCGCAGGTCCACCAGCATCAGGTGGTTGTCCGTGCCGCCGGCCACGATGTCATAGCCGTTCGCCAGCATGGTGTCGGCCAGCACCTTGGCGTTCTCGACCACGGAGCGGGCATAGAGCTTGAACTCGGGGCGCAGCGCTTCGCCGAATGCCACGGCTTTCGCGGCGATCACGTGCATGAGCGGGCCGCCCTGAAGGCCGGGGAAGATGGCCGAGTTGAACTTCTTCGCCAGGTCTTCCTCATTGGTGAGGATCATGCCGCCGCGGGGGCCGCGCAGGGTCTTGTGGGTGGTCGTGGTGACCACATGGGCATGCGGGATCGGCGACGGATGCGCGCCGCCAGCCACGAGGCCGGCGAAATGCGCGATGTCCACCATGAAGAAGGCCCCAACCTCGTCGGCGATCTCGCGGAAGCGGGCGAAGTCCCAGAAGCGGGAATAGGCCGAGCCGCCGGCCACGATCACCTTCGGCTTGTGCTCGCGGGCAAGCTGGGCGACCTCGTCCATGTCGATGATCTGGTCGCTCTCGCGCACCTTGTAGCTCACCACGTTGAACCACTTGCCGGACATGTTGACCGGCGAGCCGTGGGTGAGATGGCCGCCGCAGGCGAGGTCCAGGCCCATGAAGGTGTCGCCCGGCTTCATGAGCGCCATGAACACGGCCTGGTTGGCCTGGGAGCCGGAATTGGGCTGCACGTTGGCGAACTTGCAGTCGAACAGGCGCTTGGCGCGCTCGATGGCGAGCTCCTCGGCCATGTCGACGAACTGGCAGCCGCCATAATAGCGGCGGCCCGGATAGCCTTCCGCGTACTTGTTGGTCATCACCGAGCCCTGCGCCTCGAGGACGGCGCGGGACACGATGTTCTCGGAGGCGATCAGCTCGATCTCGTCGCGCTGGCGGCCGAGCTCCAGCCCGATGGCGCGGGCGATCTCGGGATCGCTGTCGGCGAGGCTTGCCGAGAAAAAGCTGTTGGAGAGATGGCTGTGTGCCGCTTCACTCGCGCTCATGGGTACCCTCGCCTTCCTGTGAGCCTTAGCCGAAACGGCTGCTCGATCTGCACGTGCCGTGGCCTTTAACATGGCGGGCTTCGCCGCGCCAACTGCTCCGGAGACATGCCTACCCGGCTTATGAAATGCAACAGCCCGCCGGAGGAGTGTGAAAGACCACTTCCACTGTCATTCCGGGGCGGCCTATGGCCGCCCCGGAATGACAGTGAGTGGCACACTCCTGTTGTCATGGCCGGGCTTGTCCCGGCCATCCCAATCGGAAGAACGCGGCGCCTCACAGAAACGAGATCACCGGCACAAGGCCGGTGATGACGTGGAGTTTGGGACAGGTTTGAGGAAGCCTCAGTTCTGCAGGAACATCTCCTGGTCCGGCTCGGTGGGCACCCGGCTGGCGACCGGGATGGCGTTGCCGAGGCCGTCCTTGTTGTAGATGTCGTCGCGGAACTGCACGAGACCGTCCGGGGTCGCCCAGGCAGTGACGTAGATCCAGTGGATCGGAACGGCCTGGGCCAGACGGGCGTCGATGCGCTCGCCCGACTTGAAGACCGCGTCGATCTGCTCGCGTGACCAGCCGGGGGTATCCTTCAGCAGCCACTCGATATAGTCGCGCACGTTCTGGATGCGGATGCATCCCGAGGAGACGAAGCGGAAGTCGTCGCCGAAGATGCCCTTGGAGGGCGTATCGTGCATGTAGACGCCGTGCTGGTTCGGGATGTTGATGCGGACAAACCCCATGGAGTTCAGGTCGCCGCCCGGATCCTGGCGGAAGCGGTAGCGGGTCGCCTCGTCCGAGAACCAGTTGATCTGGCTGGAGGGAACCTCCTGGCCGGCCGCATTGAAGATGCGGATCTTGTTCTCGGTCAGGTAGTTCGGCTCCTTCTGCATCTTCGGGATGAGGTCCTTTTTGACCACCGAGGCAGGAGCCGTCCAGAACGGGTTGAAATTGACCTCGACCACCTTCGAGTTCAGCAGAGGCGACTGACGGTCGATCTTGCCGACGCCGGCCGCGTGGCGGGAGTGAACGACGCCGCCCTCCACCGCCTCGACGAGAGCGGCTGGGATGTTGGCAACCGCATAACGCCCAGGCAGCCCGGTGCCGACCAGGCTGCGCAGGCGGGCGACGTTGATCTCGAGCTGACGGATCCGCAGGTCGACCGGCACGTTCATGGCGACCACGGTCGGGCCCGTCATGGTGCCCGTGGAGCTGATGCCGTGGCGGGCCTGGAAGCGGCGGACAGCCGACTCGACATAAGAATCGTAGATCGGCGATTCGCCGGCGGCCGGATCGAGATCGCCCGTGATGATGAGGCGCTGGCGCAGGGCCATGACGGCCGGGCTCTTGGAGCCGACGCGCAGGCCTTGGGCGCCCTGCACAGGCTGCCAACCGCCGCGGGCGGCGATGTTGCGATAGTACTCGATCATCTGCTCGGTGGCGGCGAGCGACTCGGCCGAGAGCATGGGGGTCGAGGTCCGCTGGACGCGGGTGCGGGAGACCGCCTCGTAATTTTGCGACCACTCGGCCTGGTTCTGGGCAAACTGCTGCGCCAGGGCTCCGGTGGCCGGCGTGAAGATCAGGGCGAGCGATCCAGTCAGTAGGGTACGGCGAGACAACATGAGCGCAGGCTCTTCCCGGTTAGGTGTGGTCATGGCGGGAGCGGCGGACTGGCGCCCGTCTACCCCCTCTCCCAGCGATAAGTGCCGGGATAGGATTAAAGAACGGTATCGAAAACGAGGAACATCGGGGCCGTTTTATGGCAATACCGCCTAAGGACCGCTCCTCGCGCCTCAGAACCGCTCTTCAAGGCGATGTACCCCTGAACTGTTGTCATGAGGATACACTTCTGCGTGAGGAGCTTGGCCGTTAGGCTCCGCCTTCGGCGGCGGGTCAGTGCCCCTCCTGGGCCGCGAGCCAGGAAATGCCTAAATAAACCGCCATGAGCGTGAGGAAGAACGCCACAGTCATCGTGCCGCTGGCGAGGATTCCCGGGAAGAAGGCCGCGAGGATCAGATGGCTCATGATGGCGAGAAGCCACATGATCCCGCCCCAGGTGCTCGCCATCCACAAGCCCACGGCGGCGATCAGGTCGATCAGAGCGAAGTAAATGATGGTGGCCTGGTAGCCCGTGGACCGGGCCTCGAACTGGCCGACCGGAGTCCAGACGCCTAAGATCACCGCCCAGGAGCTCAGGCCCTTCATGATCCAGAGCACCGCCAGGATGCGCATGAAGCAGGTGAGCACGAAGCTCCAGCGCATGAAGCCCTGGGGTGCGGGGCGCTCCTCGATCCGGTCGGAAAGGTACTCCCGTGCCGCGTGGCTGGACGACTGGCTGCCGCTGCGGGGCATCATGCAATCTCCAGCTCATGCGGACCGAGGCTTGCGAAGTGACGCTCGATCGCGGCCCTATCCACCTGTTCGAGGGAAGCGGGCTGCCAGCGGGCCCGGTTGTCCTTGTCGATGATCACCGCCCGGACGCCCTCGTGGAAGTCATGGCCGTCGCCGATGCGGGACACGATGCGGAACTCGACCTTCATGGCCTCCTCGAAATCGAGGGAGGCGCCCCGACGCACCTGCTCGAAGGCGAGGTTCATGCTCGTTGGCGACTTGCTGCGCATGCCGGCGGCCGTCTTGGCGGCAAAGTCCGAACCCTTGGCGGCAGCCTCGTCGAGGCGCTGCATCACAGCCGCGACGCTCTCGGCCGAGAAGCAGGAATCGATCACGTCCTTCTGGGCCTCCAGCGGTGCAGGGCCTGGATCGGCGGCGGCTCGGGCCAACGCTTCGTCCACCGGCTCGCCGGCAATGAGCGCCTCGCGCAGGGCGGGGATGCCTGCGCTCGCAACTGCGTGCGTCGCCAGACCCAACATGACCGCATCGGCCCGGTTCACCCGATCGCCGGTGAGGGCGAGATACATGCCCGTCTGGCCAGGCAGGCGCGGCAGCGCATAGGTGGCGCCCACATCGGGGAAGAAGCCGATGCCGACCTCGGGCATGGCGAAGAGGTAGCGCTCGCCCGCCACCCGGTGCGAGCCGTGCAGGGACACGCCGACGCCGCCGCCCATGACGATCCCGTCGATGAGGGCGATATATGGCTTTGGATAGCGCTTGATGCGGATGTTGAGCTGGTATTCCTCGCGCCAGAAGGCGAGCGCCTCCTCGCGCCTGCCGGCCTTCAGATCCTCGGTGAGCTGCCGGATGTCGCCGCCGGCGCAGAAGGCCTTCTCGCCGGCTCCCTGGACGACGATCCGGGTTACGGAGGGATCACGCTCCCAAGCATCGAGCGCCCGGCGCATCTCGCGCACCATGGCGAGGTTGAGGGCGTTGAGCGCCTTGGGACGGTTGAGCGTGATGAGCCCGGCCTCACCCTGCTTCTCGCAGACGACTTCGACGCTCTCGTCCATGGACCACTCCTTCATCTCGCTGCGGCTTAAAACAAGGCCAGGGCCGGCCGTCAATGCACGCATCCCATTTTGGGAAAGGCGCAAGCGAAAGCTGACACCTACCTCGTCATCACCGGCCTTGTGCCGGTGATCCCGATGCGGAAGCGTAGCACCTTTCCAATCGGGATGGCCGGGACAGGCCCGGCCATGACGTGGAGGGTATGACAGAGCCGCGCGACTCTCATTGCAGAGCTGGATCGTGCCCAATCTTCCACGGATCCTGCGGAACTGCGACCTCGAACCCTTTTTTAGAGCGATTTAAATGTGCTAACCCTCAGATAAGCCGCTGGCGCAGCGATGCCGGTGCTGGATGAGGATCATGTCGAAGCTGTCGCCGTTCCCCCGCCCCTCCTCAGAGGCGGCTCAATCGTCCTCCTTGGGCCTGTCCCACCGGCCGCGGCGCAACCGCAAGGCGGAATGGGCGCGGCGTCTGGTGCGCGAGAACGTGCTCACAGTAAATGACCTGATCTGGCCGATCTTCATCGTCGAGGGCGCTAGCGGCCGCACGCCCGTGGCCTCGATGCCCGGTGTCGAGCGTCTCACCATCGCCGAGGCCGTGCGCGAGGCCGAGCGGGCGGCATCGCTCGACATCCCGGCCATCGCGCTCTTTCCCTATACCGATCCGAGCTTGCGCGACCCGACAGGCTCCGAGTCCCTCAACAGCCGCAATCTCGTCTGCCGCGCCGTGCGCGAGATCAAGAAGGCGGTGCCGAACATCGGCATCATCTGCGACGTGGCCCTCGATCCTTATACCAGCCACGGGCATGACGGCGTGCTGGAGGACGAGCGAATCCTCAACGACGAGACCGTGGCCCTGCTCGTGCGTCAGGCCCTGCTCCAGGCCGAGGCCGGGGCCGACATCATTGCGCCCTCCGACATGATGGACGGCCGCGTCGCGGCGATCCGCGAAGGCCTCGACGGCGCCGGATTCCAGGACGTGCAGATCATGGCCTATGCGGCGAAATACGCCTCCGCCTTCTACGGACCGTTCCGCGACGCCATCGGCACCAGCGCCTGCCTCGTGGGCGACAAGCGCACCTACCAGATGGATCCGGCGAACTCCGACGAGGCCCTGCGCGAGATCGCGCTTGATCTCGAAGAAGGCGCCGACATGATCATGGTGAAGCCCGGCATGCCCTATCTCGACGTCGTGCGCCGGGCCAAGGACACCTTCGCGGTCCCGACCTTCGCCTACCAGGTCTCCGGCGAGTATGCCATGATCCAGGCCGCAGCCGCGAATGGCTGGATCGACGGAGAACGGGCGATGATGGAAAGCCTCCTGGCCTTCAAGCGTGCAGGCGCGGACGGCATCCTGACCTACTTCGCCCCGCGGGTCGCGGAGAAGCTGAAGCACCAGGGCTGACCCTTCAATTACAACCCAGGCCCGCCCGTGTCAGGCTCAGGACTCGTCAGGTTGTGGCGGCTCGCCATCCTCTTGTGGAGTCTGAGTCTCCTGTCCGCCTGCGGCATCACCACCGATGCGGAGCAGGCGCGGGTCTGCCGCTCCGCCCTGCCGGCCCTCAATCCCGGGGCGGTGATCGCCGTCGAGAGGGTGCGGGCTGGGCCGGTCGCGCGAAGCCTGCGGATCGACTACATCGCTCAGTATCCAGACCGCCCGGTGCTGGAGCGGTTCGCCATCTGCCAGTTCGCTGCCGAGGGCCTTTCGCCCAACAAGGCGGAGCTCACAGGCCTCGGAACGGAAGAGGGCCCGCTCTCCGGCGCCAGCCTCTACATGCTCAAGCGTTATTATCTCGACACGCCCGAGGGCGCGGCAGGCGATCCCGGCAGCCGGTCCGAAGTTGACGTGGCCGAGCTCCCGATGGCCGCAGCCTATTGGCTGCAGCAGATTCTCGTGAGCCTGCCGCGAACCGCCATCTACGCTCTGCTCGCGGTCGCCTTCGCCCTGGTGTTCGGCCTGAGCGGACGGATCAATCTCGCCTTCGGAGAACTCGCCGCCATCGGGTCGGCGGCCACCATTGCCGGCGCTTCGGTCGTGCTGGCTTCCGGCGCCAGCGCGCCTGTGCTCGGGCTTGCGGCAGGCCTTGTCGCCGCGCTCTTCACCGGTGCGATCCACAGCGCGGTGGGAGGATACTTCACCATCGGGCGTATCACCGCCGCGAGCCCGCAGCCGAGCCTGATCGCCACGGTCGGGCTTTCACTGTTCCTCATGGAATATTTGCGGATCGTGCAGAGTCCCGTGACCGTGTGGCTGCCGCCGATCTGGTCCGAGGCCTGGCCGCTTGCCCGTGCACAGGAATTTCTCGTCAGCCTGACACCGATCACAGCGATCACGGCCGGCATTGGCCTGATCGCCGCTTTAGGCCTGCTGTGGCTCGTCCAGGCGACGAGCTTTGGCCGAGCCTGGCGGGCCTATGCGGACGACGCGAAAGCCGCAGCGCTCATGGGCGTCAACGGCCCGCGCCTGCTCATCCAGACCTTAGGCCTGGCTGGCGCCATGGCAGGGCTCTCAGGCATGCTGATCGTGGCGCAATATGGCGGCCTGGGCTTTGCAGGAGGCTTCCAGTACGGGCTGAAGGCGCTGATCGCCGCCATCATCGGCGGGATTGGCTCCATCCCCGGCGCGATGTTAGGAGGTTTCGCCGTGGGCTTGTTCGAGACCCTTTGGTCGGCGTATCTGCCCATCGAGATCCGCGATATGGCGCTTTATGCGGCGCTCGTCGTGTTCCTGATCTTCCGGCCCGGCGGCCTGCTGGGTTTTCAAGATCCAACGCCAAGACCCGTTTAAGGGCGTATAGTAAGAGTTCGGAGGACACAGTGGCCGATTACGCCATCACCATCGACGATGTGACACGGGCCGCGGAGACGATCCGGGGCCAGGTGCTGCGGACACCCCTCGTTCCGGCGCCGCGCCTGTCGCAGCTCACCGGCGCCACGGTGTGCGTGAAGCACGAGAACATGCAGCCGACCGGCTCCTTCAAAGAGCGCGGCGCGGTCACAAAGCTCGAGAGCCTGAAGGCTGACGAGCGCGCCCGCGGCGTCATCGCCATGTCGGCCGGCAACCATGCCCAGGCCGTGGCCTACCACGCGCGGCGCCTCGGCATCCCGGCCACCATCGTCATGCCGGAGGGCACGCCTCTCGTGAAGGCGGAAAATACCCGCTCCTACGGGGCCAAGGTGATCCTGTTCGGCGAAACGCTCTATGAGGCAGCCGCCCGCGCCCGCGAGATCGCGGAGGCCGAGAGCCTCGTTTTCGTGCATCCTTATGACGACCCGAAGGTCATGGCCGGCCAGGGCACCATCGGGTTGGAGATGCTGGAGGATGCGCCAGACCTCGACCAGCTCGTCGTACCCATCGGCGGCGGCGGGCTGATCTCCGGCATCACGGTCGCCGTGAAGGCGCTCAAGCCGTCCATCGAAATCATCGGCGTGGAGGCCGCCCTCTACCCATCCTTCCGCAACGCGATCCTGGGCCAGAACCAGCCGATCGGCGGCGCAACGCTCGCCGAAGGCATTGCGGTGAAGACCGTCGGGCAGCTGCCGCTGCCCATCGTGCGCGATCTGGTGTCCGACATCATCGCCGTCGAGGAGCCCGTGATTGAGCGCGCGGTCAACGCCTATGCCACCCTCCAGCGGACCATGGCGGAAGGCGCGGGCGCCGCGGGCCTCGCCGCCATGATGGCGCAGCCCAAACGATTCGAGGGCAAGCGCGTCGGCCTTGTGCTCTGCGGCGGCAACATCGACGCCCGGATCCTCGCCTCCGTCATGGTGCGCGAACTCGAACGCGACGACCGCATCACCTCGTTCCGCATCACCTCCAACGACAGACCGGGCCTGCTCGGCCGCGTGGCAAGCCTTCTTGGCCAGCTTGGGGCCAATATCCTGGAGGTCTCCCACGGACGTCTGTTCCTGGACGTGCCGGCCAAGGGCGTTTCCATCGACATCACTATCGAAACGCGCGACAGACAACATACATTGGAGGTGTTCGAGGCACTGTCGGCCGAAGGACTCGCTCCGCAGCGGATCGTGTCCCGCAGCCTGCCCGAGACCGCCTTCTGAGGAGACACCCATGGTCAACCGCCCCTACCCGCCGACCCTGAACTATCCGTCCTACGAGGTCGACCGGGTGACGGAAGGCGTCATCACCCGCCGCTTCTGGGCCTACCTGATCGACCTCGTCGTGATCGCCCTTTGGGTCGTGCTGATCTCGATTGCCATCTTCTTCCTCGGCATCATCACGCTAGGCCTCGGCTGGGGTCTGTTCTTCGCGCTTCCGCTTACGGCGCTGATCTTCATCGTCTACAACGCGGTGACCATCGGCGGCGCGGCGCAGGCGACGGTGGGCATGCGCTACATGGGTCTGCGCGTGATCGATCCGCGCACCGGCCGCGGCCCGTCCCCATTGTCGGCCGCCGTGCACGCGCTGTTCTTCTACGTGGCGATCTCGACCTTCCTGCTCTGGGCCTGCGACGTGTTCATCGGCTTCGTCCGTGACGATAGGCGTTTCATCCGCGACCTGCTCACGGGCATGATGGTGGTGAGGGCCTGAGCCATCGGGCTTCAAACCCGCTCTCGTCATCACCGGCCCTGTGCCGGTGATCTCGATTCGATGAGGCGCCTATCGTGATCGGGATGGCCGGGACAAGCCCGGCCATGACGTCGGAGGGGATGACATTGGCGCGATTCGAAAACACACCCCTGTGACATACGCCCTCTTTTCCTGGACGTGCGGGACACCAATGTTATCCTTCAAGCGTTGACGAAGCGCTCAAGGTTTCTCCACAAGGCTTTCCCGATTGACGAGCCAGCCCCGCGACGCCCCGCAATTCTACCTCACCTCCCCGTCCGCATGTCCCTACCTGCCGGGCAAGGAGGAGCGGAAAGTCTTCACGCATATCGTGGGACGGCGCGGGCGGGAGCTGAACGAGATCCTCACGCAAGGCGGCTTCCGCCGGTCGCAGACCATTGCCTACAGGCCCGCCTGCGATACGTGCCGGGCCTGCGTGTCGGTGCGGGTTCTGGTGGATGAGTTCGAGCCCTCGGGCAATCTCAAGCGCGTCCTGAAGGACAATGCCGACCTCATCGGCAATGCCCTGCCCAACCGCCCCACCTCCGAGCAGTATTCCCTGTTCCGCCGCTACGTGGACAACCGCCACGCGGATGGCGGCATGGCCGACATGACCGTGCTCGATTATTCCATGATGATCGAGGACAGCCATGTGGACACGCGGCTCATCGAGTATCGCCGGCGCGGCATCGACAGCGGCATCACCGGCAAAGGCTCGGGCGATCTGATCGCCGTCTGCCTCACCGACGAGATGAGCGACGGCCTGTCCATGGTCTACTCGTTCTACGCCCCGGAGATGCAGCACCGCAGCCTCGGCACCTTCATGATCCTCGACCACATCCGCCGCGCGAGGGCGATGGGCCTGCCTTATCTCTATCTCGGCTACTGGGTCGAAGGCTCGAAGAAGATGGGCTACAAGGCCCGCTTCAAGCCGCAGGAGCGGCTGTTGGCGCAAGGCTGGGCGCGGGTGGAGTGACACTTTCGCATGACTTGCAGTTATGAACTCGAGGTTGATGTCACCTCAGCCTTGAATGCGGGATCGCGCCACACAGTACAGAGCCAAAAAACCGCTCCACCTGCAGCCCCAGATGCTGCAGTAAGAGCAACAAACAGTATCATCCCTATGGCTGCTTGGGCGCTCTCAAAAACTATCGACCGAGCATAAAAGAAACCAATGAAGAGTATGGGTAGTGCTCCAATAAGCGCCCCCGCAAGCATGACATTCTTCAATGAAGGCAGCAGGCGCCCTCGCAGGACTAGATATGCAGGGATCCCGATGCCCAATCCGATTGGATAGCCTCCTAAAACGGCATGCGAAGGAATGCTCAACAACATGATCCTCATAGAGGGAAACATGCCGCGAGGAATATCCTGCACGGCTTGGCTTGTCGCTTGCGCGAAGACCACAGCTGCCAAAGGGGCAAGGAAGAAGCCCAGAAATAGTCGCCAAAGCTTCGGTTTTGCGCGCAACGTAGTCCATACCGACGAGGTCACTATATGTCATAACATATAGTGACCTTCGCCAAAATAGGATTAGTTTTTGCTTCCTGTCAGACGAGGGTGAGGCGCAGCCCCTTTACTCCCCGAACTTGTTCGACTTCGGGAAGCCCTTTGGCGGCAGGCGGCCGGCTTCGGTGCGGTCGCCCATCCAGTCGCGCAGGTCCTCCTTGGCCACTGTCCAGGTGCGGCCCGAGGTGTCCTTCCAGGTTAGTCCTTCCTTCAGCCTGAAGACCTTGGCGTCTGAGACGCCGCCGTCCTTGTAGCGCTGGAGGCGCACGCCCTTGCCGCGGGTCATCTCCGGCACCTGCTTCGCGGGGAAGATCAGGAGCTTGCGGTTCTCGCCGATGATCGCGACATGGTCGCCCTCGGCCTCGGTGCAGACCACCATCTTGGCGGGCGCATCAAGGTTGAGGATCTGCTTGCCCTTGCGGGTGTTCGCCGTGATCTCCTCCGTGGGCACGATGAAGCCGCGACCGTCCGTGCCGGTAACGAGCAGCTTCGAACCGGCCCGGTACGGGAAGGCCGCGATGAAGTCGGCGCCCTCCTCCAGGTCGACCATGAGGCGGATCGGATCGCCGAAGCCGCGGCCACCGGGAAGCTTGGAGGCTTCCAGCGTGAAGAACCGCCCGTTGTCCGCCGCCACCACGATCTTCGACGTGGTTTCGGCGAAGAAGGCCGTCTTCAGGGCATCGTCGCCCTTGAACTGCACAGCGGAGAGATCGGCCTGGTGGCCCTTCATGGCGCGGATCCAGCCCTTCTCGGACACGATGACCGTAATCGGCTCGCGCTCGATCATGGCCTCCGCGAAGTCGATATCGGAGGTATCCGGCGCCTCGGCGAAGGTGGTGCGGCGCTTGCCCAGGGCGGTGTCGGGACCGAAGGTCTTGCGGACCTCCTTGATCTCAGCCGAGATCGTCTTCCACTGCACCTTCTCGGAGCCAAGCAGTTCCTCGATCTTCGCCTTCTCGTCCTGCAGGTTCTTCTGCTCGCGCTTGAGCTCCATCTCCTCGAGCTTGCGCAACGAGCGCAGGCGCGTGTCGAGGATGGCGTTGGCCTGCACCTCGGTGAGCTTGAAGACGCGCATCAGCTCCTGCTTCGGCTCGTCCTCCTCACGGATGATTTTGATCACCCGGTCGAGATCGAGATAGACGATGAGCAGGCCGCCGAGGATTTCCAAGCGCCGGTCGATGGCGGCGAGCCGGAAGCCGGAGCGGCGGATCAGCACCTCGCGGCGATGGTCGAGCCATTCGCGCAGGCACTCCGCAAGGCTCAGGACTTTCGGCACCTTGCCGCCGGCGAGCACGTTCACGTTCATCGGAACGCGGCTCTCGAGCTCCGTGAGCTTGAAAAGCGATTCCATCAGGATGATCGGATCGACCGTTTTGGCGCGGGGCTCGAGCACCACGCGTATGTCCTCGGCGGACTCATCGCGCACGTCGGCCAGAAGCGGCAGCTTCTTTTCCTGCAACAGCTCGGCGATCTTCTCGATCAGGCGTGACTTCGGCACCGCATAGGGAATCTCGGTGACGACGATCTGCCAGTTGCCGCGGCCGAGATCCTCCTTCGCCCAGCGGGCGCGCACGCGGAACGAGCCGCGGCCGGTGCGGTAGGTCTCGGCCATGGCGGCCGGTGTGTCGACGATGATGCCGCCGGTGGGCAGATCCGGCCCTGGCACGTACTGCATCAGCTGTTCGGAGGTGGCGCTCGGCTTCGCGATCAGGTGCAGGGCCGCGTCGCAGAGTTCGGCGGCGTTGTGCGGCGGGATCGACGTCGCCATGCCGACCGCGATGCCCTGCGAGCCGTTGGCCAGCAGGTTCGGGAAGGCGGCCGGCAGCACCACCGGCTCCTCGTTCGCCTGATCGTAGGTCTCGCGGAAGTCGACCGAGTCCTCGTCGATGCCTTCCAGCAGCAGGCGCGCCACTTCCGTCATGCGCGCTTCGGTGTAGCGCATGGCCGCGGCGCCATCGCCGTCGATGTTGCCGAAATTGCCCTGCCCGTCCGCCAGCGGATAGCGCTGTGCGAAGTCCTGCGCCATGCGCACGAGGGCCTCGTAGATGGACTGGTCGCCGTGCGGGTGGAACTGACCCATCACGTCGCCGACGATGCGGGCGCATTTCTTCGGGGCGGATTTCGGATCGAGCCTCAGGAGCCGCATGGCATGCAGAATGCGCCGGTGGACGGGTTTGAGCCCGTCGCGCGCATCCGGCAGGGCCCGGTGCATGATGGTGGAGAGCGCATACGCGAGATAGCGCTCCTCCAGGGCGTCCTTGAGATTGATGTTCTCGATCTCGCCCCCTGACGGCGGATTGACCGGCTTACCCATAACTCGAAATCCTCAACTGCGAATCGCTTCTTATCATCTGAAAAGAGAACATAACAGAAACAAACCTCATTCATCCCCAGCCGTGGCCAGTGCGACGAAACGCGCCCGCTCCTCCGGCGCCCGCTGCCCCTGGGGGCCGAAGACGTTCTGATGCAGGAAGAAGTCGGTAAGCGCAAATCCGGCCCGGATATCCTCCTCCCGGGGCCGGTTCTCCCGGGTCTGGCCGATCAGGAAGCCGGGCAGCCTGAGCAGCCGGTCCTTGTAGGGCTCGCCCGCCTCCGCGCAGACCGCCCGCCCGCTCCGGGGCGACACATAGGTCAGGTCCCGCTCGGTCCCGGTGGCGGCGCAGCTGGTGAGGTCGAGGCCGAAGCCGAGCTCGGTGAGCATGGCGAGCTCGAAGCGCACGAACAGGGGGGGCGCGAGATCAGGATCGTCCAGATGGTCGACCAGGACGGTGAGGGTCTCGAAAAGCGCAAAATGCGGGTCGCGCTCTGGGAAGTATCGCAGAAGATGGGCGAGCGTCGACAGGCCATAAAGAGCCATGGAGGAACCCATGAGACGCGCAGCGCGCAGGTTCAGGCCCTCCACCTGGTAGGTGCCCAGATGCTCGTCGAGCCGCGCCCGCCAGGTCGCCTGCACCGTGTTGCCCGGCTGGAGAACCGCCTGAAGGCTCTTGGAGCGCCCGCCATGGACCAGCCCCATGTGCCGGCCGTGCTCGCGCGTCATCAGCTCGAGGATGATGCTCGACTCGCCATGCTTGCGAACGCCGAGAACGACGCCTTCGTCAGTCCAGTGCATCGGTCGCGGTGGCCTTCGGAAAAGAGATCTGCCGGAATCCTGATGTAAGCATTCAGGAGGCATTCAGCCATGGTTTTCAACGATATCCGGCAACTTCTAAAATTCTGTTGCAAAAGCAGAATCCGCCCTGAGGGGAACCAAAATTCCCTCTTCACATTGTCGAACACCTTAGTGTGTCTAGTGATGAATTGAGAACCATGAAACTCTCCAACCTGTTTCTTGCGAGCACCGCCCTTCCCCTGATGCTGCTGCCGGCAAACGTGTCGGCGCTCCAGCCTGAAGCCACGGCGCCCATTGTGATCGCCCAGGCTGGACCGAGCGCCCAGGAGGAGCTCCCGCCCGGCGCACGCCCGAGACGGCAGGGTCAGCAGGAGGGTGATGCTCCCCGTCGCGGCGGCCAGGGTCAGGAGCGCCGGCAGGGGGGTGAGGATGCAGGCGGCCCCGGCGCCTCCGACGATGGCGCCCCCCGCGCACCGCGCGGCGCAGGCCCGGCGGAGCGTGGCGGTCCTGACGGACCGCGCGGCTCCCGCGCCACCGAGTCCGAGGATGCTCCGCCTCCGCGTCGCGGCGCGGCGCAACCCGCCGAGCGCCCCGTGCCGCCTTCCGGCACGACACCGGCGACGCCTGCGCGTCCGGCACAGGGGGAACCTGCGGAACGCGCCCGTCCGTCCGCTGAGACACCCGAGCGACCGGCTCGCCCGGCAGCCCAGGAGCGTGAACGGGAGCGCGAGCGTCCCCGGCAGCAGGCACCTGCAGCCGCAACACCACCAAGCACGCCGGCCCCTGCAGCTCCGGCTCCAGCGGCTCAGCCCGCACCGCCTCCGGCACCGGCCCAGCAGCGGCCTGCCGCAGGCGCGCCCCGCCCGACCGATGCGGAGCGCCCGGCCCGGCCGGGTGACACGGAGCGCCCGGATCGCCAGCGCCCCCGTGACCAGCGTCCCGGCCAGGATGCTCCCACCACGACCACTGCCCCGACGGCGCCTGCACCGGCCGCTCCCACAGCCGCCCCTGCAGCACCCGCGGCTCCGACGCCTGCGCCAACGGCTCCGGCAACACGGACGCAGCCGGCTCCGGCCGCTCCCGCGGCTCCGGCGCCCGCAACGCGAGCTCAACCGACGGCACCTGCACCGGCCCAGACGGCACCTCAGCAGGCAGCGCCTGCCACAACCCAGCCGCTGGACGCCTCCCGCGTCCGCATCGAGGACCTGCGCCGCGAGCGTCGTGAGCGCCGTGAGGGCGGCCGGGTGATCATCGAGGAGCCGGGCAACCGCACCATCATCCGCGAAGGCAACGAGGTGATCATCCGCAGCGACGAGACCGAGCGCTTCCGCCGGACCTATCGCGACGCCGACATCCGCGTGGAGCGGCGCGGCGGCAATGAGGAGGTCACCATCGTGCGCCGCCCGGATGGCTCCGAGATCCTCACGGTGCGCGACGAGGATGGAAACCTCGTCCGCCGCGTGCGGCGCGAGCCTGCCGGCCGAGAGGTCGTGCTGATCGAGAACCGCCGCGCCGGCATCGCGCGCCGTCCGGGCTACGGCTATGTGGAGGAGGAGGTCGTGCGCCTGCCGCCTCCGAACGTGCGCATCCCGCGCGAGCGCTACATCGTCGAGACGGAGCGCGCCTCGCGGGCCGATATCGTCGAAGCCTTCACGGCGCCGCCAGTGGAGCGCGTCGAACGGGCCTACACCCTCGACGAGATCCGCCGCAGCCAGCCCCTGCGCCAGCGCATGCCGCGGGTGGACCTCGATACGATCACCTTCGAGTTCGGCTCCTGGGAGCTGCCTGCGGACCAGATCGATCAGCTGAGGGTGATCGCCGAGGGCCTGCGCGAAGCGATCTCCCGCAACCCGAACGAGATCTTCCTCGTGGAAGGTCATACCGACGCGGTGGGCGGGGACGACGACAACCTCACCCTCTCGGACCGTCGCGCGGAAACCATTGCCACGCTCCTCACGGAGCGCTTCCAGATTCCGGCCGAAAACCTGACAACCCAGGGTTACGGCGAGCAGTATCTGAAGGTGGCGACGGAAGCCCCCGAGCAGCAGAACCGCCGCGTGACCCTGCGCCGGATCACCCCGCTGCTCCAGGGCCAGGCCCAGCAGCAGTAACGTCAAGAACCGGGAGGGTAAGCACCCTCCCGGTTTTTTCTTCTCGAGGCTCCTATTCCGGCAGGCCCGCCTGCCGCAGCCCCTCGGCGAAGCGGCTCATGGCTTCCTTGCTGAAGGCCATCGCCTGGAGGACGTCGATGATCCGAATCCCGGGATAGCCCTTCACCAGTTCGTCGACACTTTCCCGTGCCTTGTCGGCCTCTCCCGCCAAAGCGTAGGATGGTGCGAGCGTGCGATGGATCCAGGCGGTCTTCGGCTTGCTCATGAGCGCCTTTTCCTGCCACTGCGCGGCAAGGTCGTAGCGCCTTGCGATGAAGTGAGCGCAGCCGATTCCCATCTCACAATTGAACGCCATCGGATCGAACGGACTCAAACAAAGGGACCGCTCGAAATGCTCGATCGCGACCTCCGGGTCGTCGTGGTAGTTGTGCAGCCAGCCACTGCGGTTCCAAGCCCAGGCCGAGTTCGGGTCCAGCGACAGCGCCCGTTCAAGCATCGATGTGGCGCGCTGGAACTCTCTGGTGATCGTCAGGGCCGCGCCGAGCACCGTGAGGATGAAGGGATCCTCGTGGGCCATGGCCGCTGCGGCTTGGGCCTGGCGCAGGGTCTCGCGCTTGTCTTCTTGCAGGTTCTTCGACCAGTTGTAGACGATCCGCTGGCCACGACACCAAGCCGCCATGGCCATGGCGAGCGGGTAACCCGGGTCGAGGAGAAGCGCCTTGTCCAGGAGCCGGGCCGCCTCCTTGTTCGCCTCGTATTCCAGAGCCCAGACATAGGGGAGCGCCCGCATCACAAGGTCGTAGGCATCGAGATTCTCAGGGCGCTTGCGCCTGGCGCGCTCGATCTCGGCGCTTCTGATCGACGGCTGGATTGACCCCACAACACTGGCGGTGATCCGGTCCTGGAGATCGAACACATCCTCGACTACGCCGTCATAATGCTCGGCCCAGAGATGCCCTCCTGTGCTCGCATCGACAAGCTGCGCCGTGATCCGGATTCTTGGGCCTGAACGCCTGACGCTGCCCTCCAGCACATAACGGACGCCGAGTTCCCGGCCGATCTGCTGGACGGCCACATTGCGGCCCTTATAAGCGAAGGTGGAATTCCGAGCGATGACGAAGAACGACTTGAAGCGCGACAGGGCCGCGATGATGTCTTCGACAATGCCGTCGGCGAAGTATTCCTGTTCGGGATCCTTGCTGATGTTGACGAAGGGCAGGACCGCGATCGAAGGACCTTCTTGGCGGACGCCCGAGGTCCGGCGATCTCCTGACCTCTGGCCCGTATCCATTCCTTCCAGGAGGCAGAAGACCCTGATCGGCTGCCCGATATTCTTGAACTGATGCTCCCCCTTGTCCTCGAAATCGAAGGGGAGCTTGCCTCTGACCTCGTCATAGACTTTTCCCGAAAGACAGATGCCGCCGGGCAGCGCCATCTTCTGCAGCCGGGATGCAATGTTCACGCCGTCGCCGAAGATGTCGCCATCCTCCTCGATCATGATGTCGCCGATGTTGATTCCGACCCGCATCTGAAGGGATTTAGACCCTTCAGTAGTGGAGCTTGCCGCAAGGGCCTCCTGCAGTTCGACAGCGCAGCGCACGGCCTCGACGGGGCTTGCAAACTCGACCAGGAAACCATCCCCGATGGTTTTCACCAGCCTTCCATGATGGACGCGAATGCGGGGCTCGATGACCTGACGCCGGAGATCCCTGAGGCGGCTGAGAGTGCCCTCCTCGTCTTTGGACATGAGATCGGAATAGCCCACCACGTCAGCGGCAAGGACAGCTGCGAGACGCCTTTGCGTCGTCTGGTCAGAAGGGCTGCTCATGGCCTCTCCGGGACGTCGACGCTGAAACGGCTGGAACGCAACTTCAGAAAGGCAGTGTTCGGGGACGAACCGGCTTTCCATCAACTTTCATAATAAAGCCCTGGGGTTCATCTGGTTGCGTCAAGAAAGCGCTTAAAAACTTCGTAAAATAACGGATTATCAATCAGCGCGAACTCAGCCGAACCTTAAGAGCTGTCCCTCGATTGCTCATCCATGCACAAGTTGTGGCGAAAAGAGACGAAACATCGTGAAGTATTGTCTCTTCCTTAATGTTTCCGGGTGACGCTGGGTTAAGCATGAAAAGAATGGAAGCCCGGCGATGTTTGGTATTCTGCGGCGTGCTCCACAGACAGATGCCCTGAACGAGACGGTTCAGGCTGCATCGGAGGAAGAAGCGCCCCCGGTCACCCGCGAGAGCCGCCTCGACACCGAGGCGGTGGACTCGCTTGAGGCGGATGTTCTGAAAGCCATCGAGGGTGTCACACGGGCGATCGCGGTGGCGGCATCCGATGTGGCTGCGGTGGAGAAGGACTTGGCCGAGATCCGCGGCCATGCCGGCGAGCTGGCCTCCTCGGGCAAAACCGCATCGGCCGAGAGCCTTTCGCTGGCCTCGTCGACCGAGGAGCTCGCCGTCACATCATCCGAGATCGGCCGCTCCATGGAGCATGCGAGCGCGCGGATCGACAACGCGATCCAGGCCGCCCAGAAGGCCAGCGGGCTGATTATGCAACTGTCCGCCGCGACGGCTGAAATCGTCGGCATCGTCGACACGATCTCCGCGGTGGCGCGCCAGACGAACCTCCTCGCTCTCAATGCTACCATCGAGGCCGCACGGGCCGGCGACGCCGGCAAGGGCTTTGCCGTGGTGGCGAGCGAAGTGAAGGTGCTGTCCACGCAGACCGGCAAGGCCGCCGACGACATCCGCCAGCGGATCGACCGGCTGCGAGAAACGGCCCAGGCCTCAACCGGCGCCGTGACGGAGGTGGTGGAGGCGGTTGAGGGCGTCCGCCCCGTCTTCGACACCGTACGCGGCGCCGTCGGGGAGCAGAATTCCGCCATCAGCGAGGCGTCGCGCCTCGCCGGCGTGACCTCCGCCAGCGTCGCCAAGGTGAGCGACCGCGCGGGCGAGGTGGATTCCATCTCCCTGAATGCGAGTGCCAGAGCCCACGAGGCCGATCAGGCCACCCGAAAGGCGGACGGATTGGCAAAGGCTCTGGGGCAGCGTTTCGTCACCGTCATTCGCCAGAGCGAGATCGGTGACCGGCGCCGGGCTGACCGGTTTCCTGTCGAACGCGCGGCGACGCTGTGGATCTCTCAGCGCAGCGTGTCTTCACGGCTGATCGATGTCAGCTCCGGCGGTCTGCTCATGGCGGCCGTTCCGAATTTTGAGGCAAGGCCCGGCCTGCCGGTCGAGATCGACATCCAGCACCTGGGCCGTGTCAGCGCCAGGATCGTGGCTCTCAGCCCCATGGGTATTCATTGCTGCTTCGACAGGCTCAATGACGAGGCCCGTGTCCGCATCGACAGCTTCGTGGCGCAGGTGGAGGCAAGCTATCGGCCGCGCATTCTTCTGGCGCAGGAAACGGCCCGTCAGGTGGAGATGCTGATCGAGCAGGCCGTGGCCGGTGGCCAAGTCTCGCGGGACAGCGTCTTCGATACAGATTACCGGCTGATCCCAGGCACTGACCCGGTCCAGTACGGCACGGCCTATCTGCCGGTGTTCGAGAAGCTCCTGCCTTCGGTCATCGAGAAGGTGCTGGCCACGGATTCAACGATGGCCTTCTGTCTCGCCATCGACCGCAACGGCTATATCCCGGTTCACAACCGGATCTACTCTCAAGCCCAGCGGGCGGGCGATCCGGTGTGGAACGCCGCGAATGCGCGCAACAAGCGCATCTTCGATGACCGCGCCGGCATCACGGCGGCCCGCTCCACCCGGCCCTTCATTGTGCAGGCCTATGCCCGCGACATGGGCGGCGGCAAGATCGTCATGATGCAGGAGGTGGACGCGCCCATCCGCGTTCTCGGCCGGCACTGGGGCGGCTTGCGAACGGCCTATAGGGCCTAGCGCCGAACGGATGAAGCTTGCTATGAAACCTTTGGCGTCATGGCCGGGCTTGTCCCGGCCATCCCGATACTGAAAGGCGCTGCGCTTCAAGCCATCGAGATCACCGGCACAAGGCCGGTGATGACGAAGGAGACAAGTGTCCGGGCAAAGCTTTTAGCAGCGTATCGTTGATGGGCCAGAAATCCAGGCGATGCGCTAGCCTCCTCGGGGAAACTCTAGGCCCATCTCGCGATAGCGCTCGGGATCGTCGCTCCAGTTCTCACGCACCTTCACGAACAGGAACAGGTGCACGGGCGTCTCGGCGATCTCGGCGATCTCCCTGCGGGCCGCTTGGCCGATAGCCTTGATGGTCTGGCCGCCCTTGCCGAGCACGATCTTGCGCTGGCTGTCGCGCTCAACGAACACGGTCTGCTCAATGCGCACCGATCCGTCGGGCCGTACCTGCCACTGATCGGTCTCGACCGTGGACTCGTAAGGCAGCTCCTCGTGCAGGCGCTCGTAGATCTTTTCGCGGGTGATCTCGGCCGCCAGCATGCGCAGGGGCGCATCGGAAATCTGGTCTTCCGGATAAAGCCACGGCCCTTCCGGCATCATCTGCGCGAGCTGGCGCTTCATGGTCTCGATGCCGTCGCCCTTGAGGGCCGAGATCATGAAGGTATGGGCGAAGGGCACCTGCTCGTTGAGCTTGGCGGCCATCTCCAGAAGCCTCGAGCGCTCGATCAGATCGATCTTGTTGAGGATCAGGACCTTCTGGCGTTTCAGTTCGGACAACTTGGCGAGGATCGCCTCGGCCTCCTCGTCGATGCCCTTGCGCACGTCGAGCAGGAGCGCGATCACATCCGCGTCGCCAGCCCCGCCCCAGGCCGAGGTGACCATGGCCCGGTCGAGCCGGCGCTTGGGCTTGAAGATGCCGGGCGTGTCGACGAACACGATCTGCGCCTCGCCCTCGATGGCGATGCCGCGTACAAGAGCGCGGGTCGTCTGCACCTTGCGGGACACGATGGAGACCTTGGAGCCGACGAGCGAGTTCAGCAGCGTCGACTTGCCGGCATTCGGGGCGCCGATGAGAGCGACGAAACCGGCCTTGGTTTGGGTTTGCTCAGGCTGCTCCATGCTCTTCCTCCGTCCAGACGCCCTCTCTCAAGAGAAGGCTCCGCGCCGCCGCCTGTTCCGCGATCCGCTTCGATGTTCCCTGGCCGAACTCATTCTCCGCGCCCTTGACCTTCACCACCACCCGGAACCTGGGCGCATGGTCCGGCCCGGTCTGCTCGACGATCGAATAGGTCGGCGGCGGCAGGCCGCGTCCCTGCGCCCATTCCTGCAGGGCGCTCTTCGGATCGCGCAACGGACGGCGGGGCGCTTCCAGCAACGGCTGGAACGCGCGCTCGACCACGCCGCTGGCGGCGGCGTAGCCGCCATCCATGAACACGGCGCCGATGATCGCTTCGCACACATCCGCCAGGATTGTCTGGTTGCGCCGCTCGCCCGCATGGGCCTCGCCAGCGCCAAGTTTGAGATAGGGCCCGACATCCCACGCGATGGCGATTTCGGCGCAACTCTCACGCCGCACCAGCTCAGCCAGACGCCGGGACAACTCGCCCTCGGGAGCCCCCGGAAAGGTGCGGTAAAGCAGGTCGGCGATGGCGAGGCCGAGCACCCGGTCCCCTAGGAACTCCAGGCGCTGATAGCTTTGCCCGTCTGCCTTGGGAGCGCTGACATGGGTCAGTGCTTCGTCCAGGAGCGCAGGATTCTCAAAGCGGTAGCCGAGCTTGCTCAGAAGCTCATCGAGGTTCGGCTTACGGCGTGCCACGGGTCAGCGGATCCCCTCGAAGAGACGGTTCCAGCGGATCTTCTGCGGCCATTCCCAGGGCCGCCAGAGGGACGCGGTCTCGTCGATCGAGAAGAAGATGATTTCGGCCCGGCCCACCAGATTCTCGAACGGCACCTGCCCGACGCTCGCCTCGTCGCGGGAATCGGTGGAGTTGTCCCGGTTGTCGCCCATCATGAAGAAGTGGCCGGGCTGCACCGTGTAGACATTGGTGTTGTCCCAGTAGCCGCGGTCCACGTCGCGCTCGATCACGTTGTAGGTCACGCCGCCGGGCAGAGTCTCCCGGAACTGCGGAACGCTGATGGTGCGGCCGTAGAGGTCGGTGGTCTTGTAGTCCTCGACGCGCTCGCGCTGCACCGGCTGGCCGTTGATGTGCAGCACGCCGCTGATCACCTGGATCTTGTCGCCCGGCAGCCCGACCACGCGCTTGATGTAATCCGTCGAGTTGTCCTTCGGCAGCTTGAAGACGGCAATTTCGCCGCGCTTAGGCTCGGAGCCGAAGATGCGGCCGGAGAAGATACCAGGGCTGAAGGGAATCGAGTGCTTGGAATAGCCGTAGGAGTATTTCGAGACGAACAGGTAGTCGCCGATCAGCAGGGTCGGGATGAGAGAGCCCGACGGGATGTTGAAGGGCTGGAACAGCACGGTGCGCACGACCACCGCGATCAGAAGGGCCTGGACAATGACCTTGATAGTTTCCCAGAGGCCGCCTTCTTCGTTCTTCACGGTGCTACCTACGTATTTGCCGGTTTTTTCGCTCACGTCGCTCGACCTATGCTTTTTGGACCAAGCGGCATCAGCCGCCTTCCTGTGCTGTGACAGTCGAGAGGGGTTTGCACTCAGCCCCGGGTGCAAGCCTCTCTCGATATCGTCGTTTCGGCGTCTGATTGCGACCGGGAAGGCCGCTTTGCCGCGCCCTGCTCTAACCTAAGCCGCGTCCTGCCGCAACGCAGCCCCTCTTCTCAGATCGGCAGCGCCTCGATGATCACAAAGGCCTGGGCCATGGGCGGATCGTCTGTCAGGGAAACATGGACCACGGCCTTGTGCCCCGCGGGCGTCATGGCCTGCAGGCGCTGCAAGGCGCCGCCCGTCAGACGCATGGTCGGGCGGCCGCCGGGCAGGTTGACCACCTCCATGTCGCGCCAGAAAACGCCATGGCTGAGGCCCGTGCCCAAGGCTTTGGCACAGGCCTCCTTGGCGGCGAAGCGGCGGGCGTATGAGGGAGCCCGGGCGGCCCGGCGGTCGCTCCTGGCCCGCTCGCCCTCGGTGTAGATGCGGTGCGTGAAGCGGTCGCCGAAGCGCTCGATGGACTTCTCGATCCGTCGGATGTCGCAGAGGTCCGATCCGATGCCGAGGATCATGCGGGCACCTGTGCCCGGCCCTCATCCATGGCGGCACGCATCGCCCGCACGGCCTCGTCAAGACCCATGAAGATTGCATCGCCGATCAGCGAATGGCCGATATTGAGCTCCACGATCTGCGGAATGGCCGCCACCGACCGGACCGAGTTGAGGTCGAGCCCGTGGCCGGCATGGATTTCGAGGCCGATCCTTGCCCCATGCTCGGCCGCCCGGCGCAGGCGCTCCAGTTCATGGGCGATTCTTGCCTCGTCGTCTTCGACGACGGCCTCGCAATAGGTGCCGGTGTGGAGTTCGACTACGGGAGCCTGCAGGTCGCAGGCGGCATCCATGACCTCGATCTCCGGCTCGACGAACAGGGACACGCGGATGCCCTCGCCTTTCAGTTCCTGGATCACCGGACGCAGATGGGCATGGCCGCCGATGATGTCGAGCCCCCCTTCCGTGGTGCGCTCCTCGCGCTTTTCCGGCACGAGGCAGGCCGCATGAGGGCGAAGCCGTGTGGCGAGCCCCACCATCTCGGAGGTTGCTGCCATCTCGAAATTAAGCGGCACGAAGAGCTGGCGCTTCAGCCGCTCCATGTCCTGATCGCGGATATGCCGCCGGTCCTCACGCAGATGGGCTGTGATGCCGTCGGCTCCGGCAAGAACCGCCAGATGGGCGGCCCGGATCGGGTCGGGATGAGTGCCGCCCCGGGCGTTCCGGACGGTGGCGACATGGTCGATGTTCACGCCGAGGCGCAGGGGAAGAGCGTTCATAACGGTGTTGTAGCTTAAGGCGGGCCGTTGACCATAGGTCTCTGGTGGCCCAGTAACGCTATCAACGGCAAATCGGCGCACAGTGGATCACACCTTCACCGTCATGGCCGGGCTTGTCCCGGCCATCTCGATCAGAAATGGCGCTACACCTCATCGGGATCACCGGCACAAGGCCGGTGATGACATGGATAAGTCCGAGAGCCATCACCCTTGCCTTCCCGGCCCAAATCGCCTATAGCCCCCGCTTCGCGTTCGCTCCGGCCGGGGGCTGAACGGACGGTATGGCTTGGCCATGCAGGGATTTCGGTCCCGTCGTCCCGTGTCTCCGCCTTCGACAATCGCTCGGGCCTTGCAGGCTCGAAGGGCTTGGCGCCGATCGGATGCGCGAAACGGCCGAGACACTCGTCAAAACAGTGCAAGGCTTGTCCTCAAACCCTGAGAAAGGCCCACTATGCCTCTCTATGAGCATATCTTTATGGCTCGCCAGGATGTCACCCCGCAGCAGGTCGAGGCTATGGTCGACCAGTACAAGGGCGTCATCGAGCAGAACGGCGGCAGCGTCGACAAGACCGAGATGTGGGGCGTGAAGTCCCTCGCCTACCGCATCAAGAAGAACCGCAAGGCGCACTTCACGATGTTCAACCTCAACGCTCCGGCCCCGGCCGTGGCCGAGATGGAGCGTCAGATGCGCATCAACGAAGACATCCTTCGCTTCATGACCATCAAGGTGGAAGAGCTCGAGACCGAGCCGTCCGTGATGATGCAGAAGCGCGACCGCGACGAGCGCAAGGACCGCGAGCGCCGTGAGCGCGACGGCGGCGGCTTCGATGGCGCCGGCGAAGGCGAGGAGGCTTAATCATGGCATTTGGTGCAACCGGTGGAGCCGCTGGCGGCGGCCGTCGTCCCTTCTTCCGTCGTCGCAAGACCTGCCCGTTCTCGGGCCCCAATGCGCCGAAGATCGACTACAAGGACACGAAGCTCCTGTCCCGCTACATTTCCGAGCGCGGCAAGATCGTTCCGTCCCGCATCACGGCCGTGTCGGCCAAGAAGCAGCGTGAGCTCGCCCAGGCGATCAAGCGCGCCCGCTTCCTGGGCCTGCTGCCCTACGTGATCCGCTAAGCAAGACCCTGCGGGCCGCCTCGTGCGGCCCGAATCCTTACCCAAATCGCCCAGCGGTGAAACCCCGCCGGGTCAGTTGAGGCGGATGCCTCTAACCCTGCCTTGAGCAGCGGGACAGCGAGACGATGAATTTTGTAGCAACAGGCATAGGCGCAGGGCTCGTATCGGCCCTCCTGACCGCAGTGATCGTCAAGGCGACACCGCTGGCGGCCATGCTGTATCTGCTCGCTCCCATTCCCGTTCTGATCGTGTCCCTCGGCTGGGACCACCGCTCCGGCCTTGTCGCCGCCCTCGTCGGCGGCCTGGCGATTGCGCTGATCCTGTCGCCCCTGAGCGGCCTCGGCTTCGCGCTCATCACCGCCCTGCCCGCCTGGTGGTTGGCCTATCTCTCCCTGCTCGGCCGCCCCGAACCTGACGGCACCATGGAATGGTATCCGGTCGGACGGCTCCTGGCTTGGGCTGCCGCGACCGCCGCGCTCACCATCATCGCCGCTGGCGTGATCTCCACGGGCGGCGACTACGCTGCCTTCGAGCAGAACACCCGCGAGGTTGCCGAGACCTTCGTGAACGCCCAGTTCGCCACCGCGGGAGCCGAGGCTCTCGATGCGGAAACCCGCGAGCAGCTGATCTCCATCTTCTCGCGGCTGACATCCTTTCTGTCGGCCCAGGGTTTCGTGACGATCCTAGCCCTCTATCTCTGGGCCGCCGGACGGATCGTCCTGGCCTCGAAGCGCCTGCCGCGTCCCTGGCCGCCTGTGCCGGAACTGGTGATGCCGCGCTCCGCCGCGCTGATCTTGGTCGGAGCACTTATTATAGCAAACTTCGGCGGCTTCATCGGCGCGCTGGGCCTGGCTCTGTCGGGCGCCTTCCTCATGGCCTTTGCCTTGCAGGGTCTGGCTGCCATCCACGACCGCACGCGGGGCCGGTCGGGCCGCTCGTTCCTCTTAAGCGCTATGTACGTCCTGATCTTCGTCACCCAGGGTATCCTTCTGGTTGCCCTGGCTCTTTTCGGCATTGCCGATTCCACCTTCGGACTGCGCCGCCGTTTCGGCACGCGGCCGACCCCACCGCCTACCCTTTCAACCTGATCACGAACCTAAAGGAGACAACCATGGACGTTATTCTTCTCGAGCGCGTCGCAAAGCTCGGCCAGATGGGTGAGACCGTGAAGGTCCGCTCGGGCTATGCCCGCAACTTCCTCCTGCCGCGCGGCAAGGCTCTGCGCGCCACCGAGGCCAACAAGAAGCACTTCGACGCTCAGCGCGCCCAGCTCGAGGCCCGCAACCTCGAGCGCCGCAAGGAAGCTGAGACCGTCGGCGAGAAGCTGAACGGCCAGAGCTTCATCATCCTGCGCCAGTCCGGCGAGACCGGCGTGCTCTATGGTTCGGTCTCCACCCGCGACCTCGCCGAGATCATGACCCAGAACGGCTTCACGGTTGACCGCAACCAGATCGCCATCAACCAGCCGATCAAGACAATCGGCCTGCACAATGTGCCGGTCGCCCTCCATCCGGAGGTCGAGGTCAACGTGACCATCAACGTCGCCCGCAGCCCCGAGGAAGCCGAGCGTCAGGCGCGCGGTGAGGCAGTCACGACCCGCGAGGAGACCAATCTCGACGATCTTGGCCTCGAGGTCGGCGCGGCCCTGGCCGAGGCTGGCGGCGACGACGAGCTCTAAGCTCGAGCGGTTGCTCTAGTTCTTGTTTTGTTCTAAAATGGCGCTCTCCGTCGATTCGACGGGGAGCGTTTTTTCTTTGGGATTCTGGCTTGCGGGAGAGTCAAGCCGCGACGCCCGCGAAAAGATGGATGGTGTGAGAATCGAGGACAGCGAGGACAGTTCGGACGCAACTCCGACTTCGTGTCCGCACGGCAACCTTTAGGACACCAATTGCGGTCTAAGAGACTCTAACCCTTCTCCTGTTTCCCGGAGCGCCGGATGGCCACCGCCAACGCCCTGATCGCCCGTCTTGAGACCGCCGAGCCGCAGTTTCGGACGCCCCCCAGCAACATCGAGGCCGAGCAGGCCCTGCTGGGCGCGATCCTGGTCAACAACGACGCCTATTACCGGGTCTCTGACTTTCTCGAAGCCGTTCATTTCATCGAGGATCTGCACCGGCGCATCTACGAGGTCGCCACCAGCCTGATCAAGGCCGGCAAGGTCGCGACCCCGATCACAATGAAGACCTTCCTGGGCGACCAGGATCTCGGTGGCATCACCGTGTCGCAATATCTCGCCCGTCTTGCGGCCGAGGCGACCACCGTCATCAACGCGGAGGATTACGGCCGCGCGATCTACGACCTCGCGATCCGCCGCAACCTGATTAATATCGGCGAGGACATGGTGAACGTCGCCTTCGACGCGCCGGTGGACTCCTCGCCTCGCGAACAGATTGAGGAGGCGGAGCGGCGCCTCTATGCGATTGCCGAAACCGGCCGTTACGACGGTGGCTTCCAGCGTTTCTCCGATGCGCTCACCGCCGCCATCGACATGGCTGCGGCGGCCTACAAGCGCGAGGGTGCCCTGTCGGGTATTTCTACTGGCCTGAAGGACCTCGACAAGGCCCTCGGCGGCCTGCAGCCTTCCGACCTCGTCATCCTGGCCGGACGTCCTGCGATGGGTAAGACCTCGCTGGTGACGAATATCGCGTTCAACATCGCCAAGGCCTACAGGGCCGAGAAGCAGCAGGACGGCAACTTGAAGACCGTCAACGGCGGCATCGTGGGCTTCTTCTCCCTCGAAATGTCGGCTGAGCAGCTCGCCACCCGTATCATCGCCGAGCAGTCAGGCGTGCCCTCCTACAAGATCCGCCGCGGCGACATGCGCGAGGACGATTTCTACAAGATCACCGAAGCTGCCCGTGAGATGCAGTCGATTCCCTTCTACATCGACCAGACCGGCGGCATCTCCATCGCCCAGCTCGCCGCTCGCGCGCGGCGCCTCAAGCGCCAGCGCGGGCTCGACATTCTCATCGTCGACTATCTCCAGCTTCTCTCCGGTTCGTCCAAAAAGGGAGAGAACCGCGTGCAGGAGCTGACCGAGATCACCACCGGCCTCAAGGCACTGGCCAAGGAGCTGTCGGTCCCGCTGGTTGCGTTGTCCCAGCTCTCCCGTCAGGTGGAGTCCCGCGACGACAAGCGGCCGCAGCTGTCGGATCTGCGTGAATCGGGCTCGATCGAGCAGGACGCCGACGTGGTCATGTTCGTTTACCGCGACGAGTACTATCTGAAGAACAAGGAGCCGAAGCCCGGCACCGAGGAATACTTCAAGTGGCAGTCGGAGATGGATCAGGTTCACGGCAAGGCCGAGGTCATCATCGGCAAGCAGCGTCACGGACCCACCGGCACCGTGCAGCTGGCCTTCCAGGCCGACATCACCCGCTTCACCGACCTTGCGGATGAAGACAAACTTCCCGAACGGATTGGCGATTGACCAAGCATACCTCTCAGAACCGCAGCACCGGCGGCATTCCTGAACAAGCCGCCGGCGGCATCCTCCACATCGACCTCGACGCCCTCGCGGCAAACTGGCGTACCCTGCGCGACCATGCGGGCGCCGCCGAGACAGCCGCCGTGGTCAAGGCGAACGCCTATGGCACCGGCATCGAGAAGGCTGTGCCGGCCCTCGCTCATGCTGGCTGTCGCACCTTCTTCGTGGCTCACTTAAGCGAGGCGATCCGCGCACGAGCGGTTGCTCCTGAAGCTGCGATCTATGTGCTCAACGGGCTCTTCTCCGGCACTTGTCCCACTTACGCCGAACACGATCTGCGCCCGGTGCTCGGCTCCTTCGAGGAGATCGAGGAATGGGCCGGGTTCTGCCGGGCTCAATCGCAGAAGTTGAAGGCCGCCATCCATGTGGATACCGGCATGAACCGGCTCGGGCTCACCATGCCGCAGGGCCTGACGCTGAAGGATCGGAGCGAGCTGAAGGATTTCGAGACCGCCCTGCTCATGAGCCATTTCGTGAGCGCCGAGGAGAGCGACAACCCGCTGAACGCTCAGCAGATCGAAGCCTTCGAGGCCATCCGTTCGTCGCTTCCCGGCATTCCGGCTTCGCTGCCCAACTCCTCGGGCATCTTCCTGCGCGACAAGCCCAGCTACGACCTCGTCCGCCCCGGCTATGCCCTCTATGGCGGCAACCCGACGCCGAGCCGCGACAACCCGATGCGTCCGGTCGTCAGCCTCCAAGGCCGCATCGTGCAGCTGCGCTGGGTCGAGGCGGAGCACACCGTGGGCTATAACGGCCGATGGCTTGCGCTGGAAAAGCGCCGCATCGCGACGATCTCCGTGGGCTATGCGGACGGCTACCCACGGTCGTCGAGTGCGCGCGGCAAGAGCGGCGAGGAACTGTTGGCCGGCATGGCGCTGGTCGCCGGACAACCCTGCCCCTTCGCCGGCAATGTTTCCATGGACCTGATCACCGTCGACGTCACGGACGTGCCCGAAGCGCACGTCAAACGCGGCGATACCGTCACACTGATCGGCGGCGAACTGACTGTGGACGAGGTGGGCCGCCGCGCTGGCACCATCGGGTACGAGATCCTCACCAATCTCGGTGCGCGCTACGCCCGCGCCTATCGCGGGGGAGAAGGCTGATGGCCAAGCAGCGTCACCCCGCCTTCACGTGCCAGGAATGCGGCGCGGTCTATAACCGCTGGAAGGGCAAGTGCGAGGCCTGCGGCGGCTGGAATACCATTGTGGAGGAAGCAGGCGCTGCCAGTCCGATGGCAGGGCCTGCCGCCACCCGACCGTCGCGCGCCAAGGGACGGATCTTCCCGCTCGAAGGCCTTCAGGGCGAGACCAAGGAAGCCCCGCGCACGCCTTCCGGCATCGCCGAGCTCGACCGGGTCACCGGCGGCGGCTTCGTGCATGGTTCGATCATCCTGCTCGGCGGCGATCCCGGCATCGGCAAGTCCACACTCCTGATGCAAGCCTCCGCCGCTTTGGCCATGAAAGGTGAGCGTGTCGCCTATATCTCGGGCGAGGAGGCGGTGGCCCAGGTGCGCCTGCGGGCCGAGCGTCTCGGCCTCGGCCAGGCGCCGGTCGAGCTCGCCTCCGAGACCAATGTCGAGGACATCATCGCAACCCTGAGCCAGGGCCGACCGCCGGCTCTCGCTATCATCGACTCGATCCAGACCATGTGGACCGAGACGGTGGAATCCGCGCCCGGAACCGTCACCCAGGTGCGCGGCTCGGCCCAGGCGCTGATCCGCTTCGCCAAGACCACCGGCACGGCCGTTATTCTCGTGGGTCACGTGACCAAGGACGGCCAGATCGCGGGTCCCCGCGTCGTCGAGCACATGGTGGACGCTGTGGTGTCCTTCGAGGGCGATACCGGCCACCATTTCCGCATTATGCGCGCCGTGAAGAACCGTTTCGGGCCGACCGACGAGATCGGCGTCTTCGAGATGTCCGACCAAGGTCTGCGCGAGGTGCCGAACCCCTCCGAACTGTTCCTGGCCGGCCGCGACATGGCGACGGCCGGCACGGCCGTGTTTGCCGGCATGGAGGGCACGCGCCCATTGCTCGTGGAGATCCAAGCCCTCGTCGCCCCCTCCTCCCTCGGCACTCCGCGCCGCGCCGTGGTCGGCTGGGACCAGAGCCGTCTGTCCATGGTGCTGGCGGTGCTAGAGGCCCATGGCGGCCTGAAGCTCGGGATGCACGATGTGTATCTCAACGTGGCCGGCGGCCTGCGCATCACGGAGCCCGCAGCGGACCTTGCGGCAGCCGCCGCCTTGGTCTCGTCCCTGTCAGGCAATCCCCTGCCGCCGGACACGGTCTATTTTGGCGAGATGGGCCTCTCCGGCGCCATCCGCCCCGTCGCTCAGGAGCAGGCGCGGCTGAAGGAAGCGGCGAAGCTCGGCTTCTCAAGCGCGGTCTCACCGCAACCGAGGATAGACAAATCAAAGGGCTCAAAAAGCGAGCGCCTGCCGCTGGCTACCTCGTCTATCGGCCACATTACCGATCTCGTAGCAGGCATCGCAGCGCGACGACGCAAGGCTTCGTAGTCCAGCTTGCATAGACGCATACAGCTAGGCCGTTCGGACAAATTGGCACTTTAGAGCAATTCCATAACAGTCCTATGATAGCTACCCGTTAGTGGTATTTCTAATGAGGTATTGAGCAGTCAAAGAGTATTGTAAGGGGCACCTATGGCTACCATCGTTATTTCGCCTATCATTAGCATTGCAGAAAACCCGAAAGCGGGGGACGTCGTCGCTACTCTCTCTGTCGAGGGCAGAAAAGTTGGTGAGACGTTCAGGTTTGATCTTGAAGATTATTTTGGCGACCGCTTCGAGATCATCGGTAACGAAATCCGTGTGAAGACGACTAGCCTCTTCAACTTCGAAGCTGCTCCAATATCCTTTGCACTTGCGATTACAGCAACAAGCAATGACGAGGTTGAGCCAACTGAAGTCGAGCCTGCATCGACCACAATCAACATCACCAATGCGAACGAAGCCCCGACGGACATCCTCGTCACGGGTGGCACAATCGCCGAAGACGCGTCGATCGGCGCAACAGTTGCAACCCTGTCAGCGACCGATCAGGATCTGAGCGAGACATTCACCTACAGCTTGGTCGATGCCAATGGCGCGGAATACACCGACGCATATTTCACAATCGACGGCAACGCCATCGAACTGAAGGCCGGGCTCACGAGCGCAAAGGTCGGCACGCATAAACTTTACGTCAAAGTGACAGATTTCGGCGGCCTCTCCTACACTGAGGAGGTAACGGTTACCGTCACCCTCTCCGGTGATGTCGTCACAGGTACGAACGGGAGCAACAACAAGCTCCAAGGCACTGCAGATAATGACATCCTCAACGGCCTTGGCGGAAACGACAAGATCTATGGCCTTGCAGGCAACGACACGATCAATGGCGGCACAGGCAAGGACATGCTCTACGGCGGCGCAGGTCAGGACACCTTCGTGTTCGACACTGCCGTGAAGAAGGGCCATTTCGATCAGATCATGGACTTCAAGCCGTCAGACGACACCATCCAGATCAGCCTGGCGGCCATCAAGGCCTTCAAGGTGAAGGGTCCGAAGTCGAGCGATGTCCAGTCGAAGAAGGGTTCTGACGACAAGGGCAAGCCGGACGATAAGGGCGGCGGTCGCCCCGATAAGGGCTCGACCAAGTTCGTCGGCTTCGACAAGATCTTCAAGAAGGGCCAGAAGCTCGAGAAGAAGTTCTTCAACGTCGGCACCAAGCTCGACGACGCCCCGGACGGCACCAACGATTACGTCTTCTACAACAAGAAGAACGGCTTTGTTTACCTGGACGTCGACGGCTCGGGCAAAGGCAAGGGCATCGAGATCCTCAAGGTGAAGCCCGGCACCATGCTCACCGCCGACGACTTCCTGTTCATCTAAACTCCCTTACTGCAAAACCCGAGGGGCTCCGGCGGCAACGCCGGGGCCTTTCTTTTTCTGTACGGCCCATCGGAGGCAAGGGCTGAGACTTGACGGGGCAAGGCGACGCGTCGACCGTAATGAGACGATACAAGCACGCCCAAGACAGCGTGGCGTGCGAGCCCCACCCCAGGAGCCCCACCCGTGTCAGAACAGAACCTGCAGATCCTCCTCGCCTCACGTCCAACCGGCCGCCCGTCCCAAGACAATTTCAAGATCGTGCGCACGCCCATTCCCGTTCCCGGCGAGGGTCAGGTGCTGCTCAGAATCCGCTACCTCTCGCTCGATCCCTACATGCGAGGTCGCATGAGCGCCGCGAAATCCTATGCGGCCGCTGTGGAGATCGGCGACGTGATGGAGGCCGGCACGGTCGGCGAGGTGCTGGAGAGCCGGCACCCCGACTACAAGCCCGGCGACATGGTCCTGTCCTATTCCGGCTGGCAATCCTATGCCGTCGCGGATGCCAAGGCCCTTCGCAAGCTCGATCCGGATCAGGCACCCGTCACCACGGCACTCGGCGTGCTCGGCATGCCGGGCTTCACGGCCTATGCCGGGCTGCTGACCCTCGGCCAGCCCAAGCCGGGCGAGACCGTGGTCGTGGCAGCTGCAAGCGGACCTGTCGGTTCCGCCGTCGGGCAGATCACGAAGATCAAAGGCGCTCGGGCTATCGGCATCGCCGGCGGTGCTGATAAATGCGCCTTGGTGCGGGACGAGTTCGGCTTCGATGCCGCGCTGGACCACCGCTCGCCCACCTTTGCTCAAGATCTTCGGGCGGCCTGCCCGGATGGGATCGACGTCTATTTCGAGAATGTCGGCGGCAAGGTCTGGGACGCGGTCTTCCCCCTGCTCAACACCTTCGCGCGCATTCCGGTCTGCGGCCTCATCGCACAATACAACGCGACAGGCCCGTTCGAAGGCCCGGATCGCCTGCCGATCCTCATGCGCGACGTCCTCACCAAGAGCCTGACGATCCGCGGCTTTATCCAGCGCGAGTTCACCGACCAGCGTCCCGCCTTTTACCGGGACATGGCCGGATGGATCGCGGAGGGCCGCGTGAAGTACAAGGAAGATATCGTCCAGGGGCTGGAGAGCGCGCCGGAAGCCTTTATCGGCCTGCTGGAGGGCCGGAACTTCGGCAAGCTCATCGTGCAGGTTGCCTGAGCCTGACATCAGCCGGAGGCGGCGCACCCGTCGCTTCCGGTGCCGGCTCAACTTCCCTGGGGTGACGAAAGCCTTTCTTAACGCTATAGAGCCAGGCTTCGAACCCGCAATGGCGGCTCCACCCCTGTTCACCTGCGTAGGCCCGGCCCATGCCCTTTTCCGTTCTGGACCTCGTCGTTATCGGTATCGTCCTGATCTCGGCTCTTCTTGCTGCCGTGCGCGGCTTCACCCGCGAGGTGCTCGCCATCGTGGCCTGGGTGGTTGCGGCCGCTGCCGCCTGGTACCTGCACCCGACCGCCCTGCCGATTGCCCAGCAATACATCAGCAGCAACACGGTAGCGCTCGTGGCCTCCATCGGGGCGATCTTCGTCATCACCCTGATTATCGTGTCGATCATCACGGTGCAGATCTCGGACCTGATCCTCGACTCCCGGATCGGCGCCCTCGACCGGACCCTGGGTCTGTTCTTCGGGGCCGCCCGCGGCTTTCTGATCTGCGTGATCGGCTGGGCCTTCCTGGGCTGGCTGCTCCAGGGCAAGGAGCCCGAATGGGCCACCGCCTCCAAGACCCGCCCGGCCATGGAGAACACCCGCGACAACATCATCGCCATGCTGCCGGAGAATGCCGAGGCCCTGATCCAGCGCCTACGAAACAAGGACGCCACGCCGGAAGCCGAGCCGGCCGAGCCCGATCCGCAGCGCCCGGCAGCGCCTGCCGCTCCCGCGGCACCACAGCCGCCTCAGCGGCGCAGCTAAGCATTAGCCCCACAAGTGGAAAGCACTTTTGGGACCAAGCCGATGCGCCATACGCCTGCCATCACGTTTCCGGCAGCGGCAGAATAGCCGTTGGCGTTTGGGCCAAGGATGACTACATAGGGGCGGCGCCGGTGCGGGCGCGAATCCCAAAGGTATGATCGATGTCTGCTTTGTCTGAGACGTGGCAGGTCACCCCGAAACAGGTGAACCTCGACCTCGACGGCGATACCCTGCGCGAAGAATGCGGCGTCTTCGGCATCTACGGGCACCCGGACGCGGCGGCCATCACGGCGCTGGGCCTCCACGCCTTGCAGCACCGGGGCCAGGAAGCAGCCGGCATCGTCACCTTCAACGGGTCGGTCTTCAACTCCGAGCGCAGGCTCGGCCTCGTGGGCGACAACTTTTCCGACCGGGCGACCATAGAGCGCCTGGAAGGCATTTCGGCCATCGGCCACACCCGCTATTCCACCACCGGCGAGACGGTGCTGCGCAACGTGCAGCCGCTGTTCGCCGAGCTTGACGGTGGCGGCTTCGCGGTCGCCCATAACGGCAACCTGACCAATGGGCTGACGCTTCGCCGCAACCTGATCCGTGACGGCGCCATCTGCCAGTCCACCACCGACACGGAGGTGATCGTTCACCTCGTCGCCCGCAGTCGCAAGGACCGGGTCATCGACCGTTTCGTCGAGGCGATCCAGAAAATCGAGGGCGCCTTCGCCCTGGTGGCGCTCACCAATAAGAAGCTGATCGGCGCCCGCGACCCCTTGGGCATTCGCCCGCTGGTGCTGGGCGAGCTCGACGGCCGCTACATCCTCGCCTCCGAGACCTGCGCGCTCGACATCATCGGCGCCCGCTTCGTCCGCGACATCGACAACGGCGAATGCGTGGTGATTTCGGACGAGGGTATCGAATCCTTCCGCTACGCGCCGCAGGTGGCTCCGCGCCCCGACATCTTCGAATACATCTACTTCGCACGGCCCGACTCCGTCGTGAACGGCCGCAGCGTCTATGAGATCCGCAAGGGCATGGGCCGGGAGCTGGCGCTCGAATCTCCCGCCAATGCGGACGTGGTGATTCCGGTGCCGGATTCCGGCGTGCCGGCGGCGCTTGGTTACGCCCAGACCTGCGGGCTGCCTTACGAGCTCGGCATCATCCGCAACCATTATGTCGGCCGCACCTTCATCCAGCCGACCCAGTCGGTGCGCGAGCTCGGCGTGCGCATGAAGCACTCGGCCAACCGCGCAGCGATTGCCGGCAAGCGCATCGTGCTCGTGGACGACAGCCTCGTGCGCGGCACCACCTCGGTGAAGATCGTCCGCATGATGCGTGAGGCCGGCGCCAAGGAAGTTCATTTCCGCATCTCCAGCCCGCCGATCACGCACCCTGACTTCTACGGCATCGATACGCCGGAGAAGGAGAAGCTGCTCGCCGCCACCCATGACCTGGAGCAGATGCGCCAGTATATCGGGGCGGACTCGCTGGCCTTCCTGTCCATCGAAGGCGTGTACCGGGCCATGGGCGAGACGGGCCGCAATGCCGCGCAGCCGCAATTCACCGACCATTGCTTTACGGGCGACTACCCGACGCCGCTGACGGACCTCACCGTCGCCACTCCGCGCCGTCTCGCGGTTCTCGCCGAAGCCGACTGAGGAACCATGGACAAGCCTCTCCAGAACCGCGTCGCGGTCGTCACCGGCGCCTCGCGCGGCATCGGCCGTGCGGCGGCCCTTGCCTTGGCAGAAGCCGGCGCGCATGTGATTGCGCTCGCCCGCACCCAAGGCGCGCTTGAATCCCTCGACGACGAGATCCGCGCCAAGGGCGGCTCGGCGACCCTGGTGCCGGTGAACCTGAAGGACCTCGAGGCCCTCGACCGTCTCGGCGCTGCGATCCACCAGCGCTGGGGCAAGCTCGACATCCTGCTCGGCAATGCGGGCCAGCTCGGGGAGCTTGCGCCGCTCGCCCATATCGACCAGCCGGTCTGGGACGAGGTGATGGCGGTGAACGTCACGGCCAATTACCGCCTGATCCGCTCCCTCGACCCGCTGCTGCGTGCCTCGGACGCCGGCCGGGCGATCTTCATCACCTCGGGCGCCGCCCACAAGCACAAGGCCTATTGGGGCGTCTATGCGGTCTCGAAGGCCGCCCTGGAAGCACTCGTTCGCACCTATGCGGCCGAGACGGTGACGACGCCGGTCAAGGTCATGCTGCTGAACCCCGGCCCCTTGCGCACGAACATGCGCCGCGCCGCCATGCCGGGCGAGGATCCGCTGACCCTCAAGACGCCGGAAGAGCTCGCGCCGCACATCGTGAAGCTCGCCCTGCCGGCCTGGGATCAGACCGGCAAGATCTACGACTTTACGCAGGACGGCAAAGTCATCGAGCCGCAGCCGCCGGCTTAGATCAGCCGAAGCGGCCGACCATCTCCCGGCGCACCCGGACGGCAAGCCGCTCGGCATCGAGCGCCACGTCGTCCTCCGTCACCACCGCGCCTGCGGCAACATCGCGGGTGAGGCGCACCCCATGCGCCAGCCCGATCGGCAGCATGCGCGCCGCCTTGCTGCGGGAGGCTGATGCAAGCCGGCCATAGACCGTGTAGCCGCCCTCGCCGTCCAGCATCTCAGCCGCTTTCAGATCGCGCTTGGCCACCGCCACCGCATCGCCGCGCCAAGCACGGGTCGAGCCCGTCGGCTCCCCGCGCAGGGCTGCGCTCAGCACCGAGATCGACAGTTCCAGGCCGATCAGGTGGAACGGCTTGTACATGGCGGCATAGCGGCCGGTGGAATCGACCGGCAGGCCGTATTGCTTGAAGCAGGCGGCGGCATAATCGTTGGGGGCTTTGAGCACCACATAGACCCCCCAGCGCAGGTCGCGGAACACCGTCCGCCCATCGCGCTCCAGGGACGAGACCACCTCCACCATGCCGTCGCGGTCGAGCTGCCCGCCGACGCTCTTCGGCCGCAGCACATGGGCGAGATCGTCCACCCCGCAGGGCGGAAACCTTAAGCCCTCCTCCGGCACGGCGAGATCGCAGGCATTGGCGATGGCCGCCATCTCGATGGCCGATTTGGTGCCGTCGAGGAACGAGTTGAACATCTGCGGGTTCATGCCCCCGGCCTTCGCCTGCTCGGACGTGAGGCCGTAATGGGTCCACACGTCGTCCGGCGTGACCTGGTGATAGACAGGCAGGTACTTGGTACCCTTGCCGGCGGCCGCCACGGTGAAGCCCGCAGCCCTGGCCCAGTCGACCATCTCGGCCACCAGCGCCGGCTGGTCGCCATAGGCCATGGAATAGACGACGCCCCGCTCCCGCGCCTTTTCCGCCAGCAGCGGACCCGCCAACACATCCGCCTCTACGTTGACCATGACGATGTGCCGGCCGGCCTCGATGGCGCTAAGCGCATGGCGGATGCCCGCCTCCGGATGGCCGGTCGCCTCGATCACCACCGCGACATCCTCCGCCCGGCAGGCGTCGAGCCCATCGGCTACGAAGCGGGTGCCGGCGATCCGCGCCGCGTCCCAACCGACGGTTCGGCAGGCCTCCCTCGCCCGGTCGGGGTCAAGATCGGCGATCACCGCCACCTCAAGCCCGGCAATCGTCGGCACCTGGGCGAGGAACATGGAGCCGAACTTGCCCGCACCGATCAGCCCCACGCGAACGGGTCGGCCGGCATCGGAGTGCTGGCGCAGCAGGGCGGATAGGTTCATGGGCGACGCCTCTCGTGATGGGTTTCCTCAACGCCAAGGCTCGAAGCTGAGCCCGGTGCTGTCAATGGTCTCTTCTGTGCGCCGGAACACATACCTATCGTTAGGTAATAGCATTGTGTTAATGGGCGTCTGCTTTCATTCAACCCGATTCGAAATCAGGACAGACTACGTTTGGAGGATCATGAGATGAGCACGAGTAATTTGTTGAAGACCGGCTGGACCATGCCGCGCGTCGACCAAGGGCAGGATGCCCTCTGGGGCAAGGCGAACGCGCTGGCTCTCCCCCCGATTGGCACCCCAGGCAACGACGTGCTGAAGGGCACCAACGGCATGGACGGTTTCTACGGCCAGGGCGGCAACGACAAGATCTACGGCTATGGCGGCCGAGATGCCCTCGCGGGCGGCGCCGGCAACGACACGCTCTATGGCGGCAGCGGCCCGGACGGCTTCTATTTCGACACCAAGCTGAACGCCACAACCAATGTCGACAAGATCATGGACTTCAAGGCGGCGGACGATGCGATCGGCCTGTCCCGCTCGATCTTTTCCAAGATTGCCCGCGGCCCGCTGAAGGAGACCGCGTTCCATCTCGGCACGAAGGCTCACGACAAGGACGACCGGATCATCTACGACAAGAAGACCGGCTCCCTCTACTATGACAAGGACGGCGCCGGCGGCACGGCGCAGATCAAGTTCGCCATTCTGGCCAACAAGACCACCATCGCGCACGACGATTTCGCCATCGTCTGACGCGTTTAGTCGGACACGAGACAAGCCCCTCCGGCCACGGAGGGGCTTTTTTGTTGGGGCGCCGTCACCGCCTGAGCACGGCCTCGAAGCTCGTGCGCTGGGCGATCCAGAACTCCCGGTGCCCGTGCATGTCCTCCAGCACCGCATCGGCGAAGCGCTTGCGGTCTTCGAAATAGCACGGCGGGCCATAGCCGCCCTGGCAGCGGCCCTCATTGCGGCACCTACGCCGGCGGCAAGTGGACGGCACCTGGATCACGTCGGCAAGACGCCTCAGGACATCGTCCGCGTCGGGCATGCGGGACAGGATGGTGCGAACACGGCTCATGCTGGAACCTCGTGCATGAAAGAGCTGAATGAAAAAGATCGGGAAGAAAGGCATAGCCTCGCGGGCTCAGGAGCCGTTTTAAGCTCCGAGCCTTTGAGGCAATCGAGGGTGGCGCGAATGGCAGCCCGGCTCGATAATGTGTGTGAATGGAAGAGCCAGGATGCCTCTTCGCGCACGGCTTCTTTAGGCGGACAAGCGATGCCGGCCCGGTGACCGCCTCAGGCGGGATCCGTCTGCTCGACGGGGGCCTGAGACCGATTCCGACCACCGGCACACAGCCTGGGCCTCCCATCAGCACGGCGTGCGAGGCCATGCCACAGGACCGTGCCTGCCTCCACACTGCGACGCCTCGCGAGCGGCCCCTCAACAGAGGCAGGTCTACACAACGATATAGCCGAGCTTAGGAGGATTGTCAAGAACAAATAGGGAACTGTCTATGGCGCCACAATGCGGAACCAATCTCTCATCGTCTGCCTGATACGGTCTGTTTCTTCTGTTGAGATCGCGCTCATATGACAGATTGTATTGCGTAGATGCACGAGTAGACGAGCCTCCTGTATGAGGCCTTTGTCACGGACAATCTCGTCAAAACCCTCTTTCCAGGCGTGATCTATAACTCGTAGCAACTGAGGCAGCGTCATCAATGCTGATTTATCTCTAGAGCCTAAAGCCATCCAACTTTTGATTTCTTCAGTTTCTTCTAATCTCGATATTTCTGTTTGAACGTCTGGCGGTATCTTCTCCCACCAACTTCCGTCCGTTTCCTTTGACAAAACTTCGACAATGAACTCTCGCAGGTAGCTCTCAAACACAAAGAACAATCTATATGCATCTGATGCGTCTGTTGCACGGCGTACTTTATCAGGCACCAAAACTGCTAGATCATATGAAGTAGAAAGGAGAAGTGAGTCTTTGGGAACCACATCTTCAATTTTGGAGACAGTTTTCTCGGCGACTTGCCCGAGCATCAAAAACAGAGCTACTTGTGGATCGATTTTCATTGGAACGTTTTGCGCAGTGCATTGAAAATATTTAGGTAAACTTCTTCAGTCCCATTTGATGGAAGGTGGACCTGAATGTTGTAATGAAATTCAGTACGAAGTCCGGCTACCCTACCCTTATCGACAATTTGACCACTCGATTCGCTTGTCAGTTCGATCTTCTTCGCGCCGTTAATTTCATCCTTAACATCATCAACAACTTCAGCGTTAAAGTCTCCAAGTCGAGACAGAGCTGAGAAGGTTCCAGCAATGCGCCCGGTCATATCATCATCGGTGCCTGCAACCTGCGCTACTAAGCTCTTTAATTTATCTCCTGTCAGTCCATGTGCATTCTGATCTGCATCAAACAGAGGCCTGTACGCTCTCCTCACACCTTCAGCTAGTGCAGCCCTTCTCTTCTCGCCCTTCAGAAGACGGTAATGTGGTGTGGGCGCGCCTGATTGATCAATGAAGCCAAGATTGCGAAGTAGTGGGATGAAAGCTCGATCGTTGGATCCTTTCAAACCGATTGTACTTTGTAAAAAACTGTGACTGAACGTTTCTGGTATTTTTGCTGATGCTATTTTCTCAAATAGCGCTGGAGCGTTTTTATAACTAACCAAATAAGGTAGTGAAACTGCCATAACGGGACCCCTAGCCTATCCAGCCCAGCTTATAATGAAAGCTCTTCGGTGACATACAATGCATCAGACAATCCACCGTTTATTCGGCCATAGATAAGTATACTGCAATTATACCTTCCCTAACGACACCTTAAACAAGGCTGTTCATCAAATCGGATCAGAAACAACCAATCGAACCCTCCCCGTCATCTCCGTCTTTTCTCTTCTACGGTTCCTGAAGACATGGATGGCCGAAACACGTCCGGATTCAGCCATGACGCCGTTGGATGTGGCGCTGGATGGCGGGGACTGACCTCGGACAACATCTAGGCAGGCCGTGACAGCAGCGGGAGTCGGGCGAGCACTACTCGTCCGATGTCTCGTAGAGGTTGTCCCAAACCAGGCTCATGCGGTCGATGAGGCGGACCCTGCCGTTGCCACCTTCTGGATCTGAACGCTCAGTGAAACCGCTCGCCGCGATCGAGTTGTGCGAGGATCTGGGCCATTCGCTTCGCGCGCGTCTCAGGTCGCTTTGCCGTGTGGAGGCGATAGTAGATCGGATAGAGGTTCTTGCGGTCGAGCGTCTCGAAGAACGCCTTGGCGGCGGGCATCGTTGCAAGCGCGTCGAGAAAGTCTTGGGGAATGGTCATCCCGGCCGATCCCGCATAGGCGTTCTCCCACCGGCCATCCGCCTTCGCCGCCTCCACATGTTTTAGCCCAGCCAGCATCATCCGCCCTTCGGCGATCAAGCGTGTCGCGTGCTCGCGGTTCTTGCTCGACCAGTTGGACTTCGGCTTCCTGGGCGTGAGGCGCTGGAGATAAGACTCGGCGTCGAGCGGCTGCTTCTGGCCATCGATCCAGCCGAACCGGATCGCCTCGACCACACAGTCGGTCCACGTCACGGAGGGCTTGCCGGAGCCGGCCTTGAAGATCCTGACCCAGAGCTCGCTGGCGCTGTCATGATGCTTTGACAGCCAATCGCCAAGGGCCATCGCGTCTTGAAAGGATAGTGGGATTCGAGCTGTCTCGGTCATGCTGCAATATAGGACCATGCGACGAGTGCAGGAAAGGCGCGTCGCTGCCACCAGCGCACGCGCTGCGTCTGCGATTGCGTCTGGCCCGTAGGCAGCGCCAGAGACGTGGATGGCCGTGACGAGCACGGCCATGACGAGAGAGTGTAATTCCTGGCTGTACCGAGGATGGCCGACCGATCCCCAGATCAAATCTGGGGGCGAGGACGAGGACGAGGGCAGAGAGCATGTGACGCTGGCCGCTACTGGTTCAGCGTCTCGTAGAGGTCGTCCCAATTCGGGTTCATGCGGTGGATGAGGCGCACCTTCCAGGTGCGGGGCCAGTGCTTGATGGTTTTCTCGCGCTGGATGGCGTCGCGGATGTCCGGGAAGTGCTCGTACCAGACGAGGCGCTTGAGGCCGTATTGCTTCGTGAAACCCTCAATCAGACCCTCGCGGTGCTGCCATCCACGGCGGGACAGGTCGCTCGTCACGCCGCAATAGAGCGTGCCGTCGCGTCGGTTGGTCACGAGGTAAACCCAGCCGCCTTTCTGCATGGGGCGATGGTACTGAGTTGCTTTTCACCCGCAACCGTCATGCCCGGCCTTGTGCCGGGTATCCACGTTTTATTCTGCGGCCGGGTTAAGACGTGGATGGCCGGGACAAGCCCGGCCATGACGGTGGCAAGGGATGCATCCGGAGGGGCGTTCTCGCGAACGGATGATCCAGGGAAGGCGCCCGCGTGAGCGCCCTCCTCGCCAAATCTACCGCGTGATCACCACCTCGAGATATTCGCTCGGCACCACCATGGTGTCGTCGCCCGAGCGGTTGAACTCGGAGATGAGCCAGAGCAGGTCCTTGCGCAGGTTTGCTTGAGCCTCGGGCTGGAGGGCCGCGAAGGTTTTCAGGACCGGGCCGTAGAAGGTCTTGAACACCTCCAGGCAATGCTCGGGCGAGCGGTAGCGAAACACGAAGTGCTTGCGGCGCGCCTGGATGGAGGTGACGCCGTGGCTGAACAGGTGGTCGAGATGCTCGCGCTGGCCCCACAGGGAGGGCGGGCGGATGCCGGCCGGCGGGGGCATGTGCCGGCCGATGGTCTTGAACATCTGGCCGATATAGCCGTCGGGTGTCCAGTTCGCGAGGCCGATCTTGCCGCCCCGCCGGCACACGCGCAGCAGCTCGGAGGCGGCGCGCTCCTGGTCGGGGGTGAACATCACCCCGAAGGTGGACACGACCACGTCGAAGCTTCCATTGGCGAACGGCAGGGCCTCGGCGTCCGCCTCCTGGATGGTGAGGGGCAGACGCTCGGCATCGGCCCTCTCCCGGGCGCGGACGAGGAGGGCCGGCACGTAATCGGTGGCGACCACATCACACCAGCGGCGAGCGGCGGCCAGCGAGGCATTGCCGTTGCCGGCCGCCACATCGAGCACGCGCTGGCCGGCGCGCAGATCGAGGGCCTCGCACAGTTCCTCGCCGACGATCTGAAGGGTCGTGCCGACCACCGCGTAATCGCCCGACGACCACGCGCCCTGCTGGCGGGTTTTGATGGCGTTGAGGTCCGGTTGGACGGTCTTGGGTTCCTGGTTTATCGTGACAGCAGCATCAGCCATGACGGCCTCCCTTGAGGTGGATGGGCCCGCCCTTCGGCTTTCATCGCGCTTCAGACGCTTGGCCCATGGTTAAGACCGTAGCAGCCACACGTGGAGGTGAACGTGGGAGGCAGCGTGGGTTCGGCCGTGGAAACGACGGAGACCGCAGACTTAAATCGCGCTGCGCCCGTCACCGTGCGGATGCTCGGGCCGCTCACCATCCTGCACGGCGATGCGCCCGTGACGCTGCCGGCCTCGCGCAAGGTGCGCGGCCTGTTCGCCTATCTCGCGCTCGCGCCCCATGCGATCACGCGCAGCCATCTCTGCGAGCTGCTCTGGGAGGTGCCGAACGATCCGCGCGGCGAGCTGCGCTGGTGTTTAAGCAAGATCCGCCGCTTCATCGGCGAGGCCGGGCGGATCGGGACGGACGGCGACACGGTGCGCCTCGACCTGACAGGCTGCCATGTGGATGCGCTGCAGCTCGATGGAATCGCCCGGCAGGGCATCGCGGCGCAGTCTTTGCCGGCTCTGTGCCAACTGGCCGACGGCTTCGCGGGCGAGTTTTTGGATGGCTTCGCGCTCGACCGCAGCCCCGCGTTCAACGCCTGGCTCGTGGCGCAGCGCCGCCATTATCGCGGCCTCCAGACCGGGGTGTTGGAGCATCTGGCCGATCACCTGAGCGAGGCCGAGGCCGGCCGCTATCTCGAACGCTGGGCGGCGCTCTGCCCCCTCGACGAGCGCGTCCACGCGCGGCTGCTGCGCATGCTCGCCCGCCAGCAGCGCGTGCAGGAAGGCAAGAGCCATCTCGACGCGGTGATCCGGCTGTTCGACCAGGAGGGGCTCGACAGCGTGCCGCTGCGCGAAGTGTGGCGGGAAGTGATCATGCAGCCCCCTCGCGCGGCTCCGGCGCAGGCGATTGTTGCCGAGTCACCCGCAGCAGCCGATGGAGTCCCGGCCGCGCCGCATCACGGCTCCATCGCGGTTATGCCGTTTGCCGATGAGTCCGGCGCACCGCGCCTGCGCGGCGGCGTGGCGGATGCGCTCGTGCACGACGTGATCACGCGACTTGCCAAGCTGCGCAGCCTCTTCGTCATCTCTCAAGGCTCGACCTTCGCGCTGCACGACAGAAACATCGCGCCGGACGAGGCCGGGCGGCTGCTCAACGTGGATTACGTAGTCAGCGGCTCGATCCGCCGCAGCCCGGGCCATCTCGCGGTGCAGGTGGAGCTCGCCGAGGTGCGCACGGGGCGGATCGTCTGGGCGGACATCCTCAGCCATTCCATCGACGATGCGTTTCTGGTGCTCGACGAGATCGGCAACCGGATCGTGGCAACGGTGGCGAGCGAGATCGAGACGGTGGAGCGCAACCGCGCCATCCTGAAGCCGCCGAACTCGCTCGACGCGTGGGAGGCGCATCATCGCGGCCTCTGGCACATGTACCGGTTCAACAAGCCCGACAACGATGCGGCGCAGCACTTCTTCGCGCAGGCGCTCCGCATCGACCCGACTTTCGCGCGCGCCTATGCGGGCCTGTCCTTCACGCATTTTCAGAACGCCTTCCAGGGCTGGACCGAGCGCCACGGGGAAGTCGACAACGCGCTCAGGGCCGCCGGCCAGGGCCTGATGATCGACGACCGCGACCCGGCCGCGCACCTCGCCATGGGCCGGGCTCTGTGGCTGCGCGGAAGTTACGACCAGACCCTGCGCGAGCTGGAGACGAGCGTGGATCTCTCGCCCAATTTCGCGATGGGCCATTACACCCTGGGCTTCGTCCACTCGCAGGCGGGCGATCCGGAGACAGCAATTGCGGCCGCCGACCAGTCGCGCCGTTTGAGCCCCTACGATCCGCTGCTGTTCGGCATGCTGGGCTCGCGCGCCATGGCGCTCATGCGATTGGGCCGGTTTGACGAGGCGGCCGCCGCAGGCGTAACCGCAGCGAGCCGGCCGAACGCCCATGCGCATATCGCGGGGATCGCGGCCCTCGCCCTGTCCTTCGCCGGGCGGCTCGACGAGGCGCGCAGCACCCTCGCGGGCATCCGCACCACCCTGCCCGGCTACAACATGAGCCATTTCCTGAGCGCCATGCAGCTCGGGCCCGACAACCAGGCCCTGTTCCGCGAGGCCGCACGCCGGATCGGCATGGATGATGGGGAGTAACCACCTCCCGTCATCCCCGGACTTGTTCCGGGGATCCACGTCTTGCTTCGCTTTCCGTTTCACGGGCCTCATCCTGAGGAGCCGCTGTAAGCGGCGTCTCGAAGGAGGGTTCAGAGTGCACTGGATCGTCCTTCGAGACGCAGACTGCGTCTGCTCCTCAGGATGAGGTTTCAGAGAGACGCAATGTGTGAAGACGTAGATGGCCGGGACGAGCCCGGCCATGACGAGGAGAGTTTTACGACTCTGTCGCCAAACGCATCGCCCGCTCGAGCACCGCGAACACTCGCTCGTCCGTGCATTGGGCCACGTTGAAGCGCATGAAGCTCCTGGCCGATTGCGCCGGGCTGAACACGTTGCCGGGAGCGAGCACCACGTCCTCGTTCAGCGCGTGGCGCGCGACAACAGCGGCATCGAGATCATCTGGCAGGCGGCACCAGAGGAGCATGCCGGCTTTCGGTACGATCCAGGGTGTGATGCGTAAGCACTCCAGGCGCGGGATGACGGACGCCATGTTCTTCGCAAGCCGCATACGCAAGCCATCGAGGTGCTTGCGATACCCGCTGCTGCCGAGAACGCCGAGCACCAGCTCTTCCGCGAGGCGGTTGCTGGAGAAGTTGGTGGCGATCCTGAGGTCCGTCAGCTTGTCGATCCAGTCGGGCCGCGCGGCGATGTAGCCGCAGCGGAACGAAGCCGAGAGGGTTTTGGAGAAGCTGCCGATGCGCACCACCCGGTCGAGGCCGTCGAGCGCTGCGAGACGCGGCGCGGGCTCATGCTCGAAATCGGCAAAGATGTCGTCCTCGACGACGGTAAGGCCGTGCTGCTCGGCGAGCTTCAGTAGGCGGTGCGCGGTGACGGTGGAGAGGCTCGCACCCGTCGGGTTGTGCAGGCCGGAATTGGTGATGTAGAGGCGCGGCTTGTGCGTGATGAGCGCCTGCTCGAACGCGCTGAGATCGGGACCAGCCGGGGTCATCGGCACGCCTACTACATTCACCTGATGGGCGCGCAGCAGGGCTAGGAAGTTGAAGTAGCAGGGGTCGTCCACCAGCACCGTGTCGCCGGTCTGCACCAGCAGCCGGCACACGAGATCGATAGCCTGCGTGCCGGAATCCGCCAGCAGGATCCGGTCGGGCGCGGCCTCGACACCTTGTTCCGCCAAACGGCGCGACAGGAAGGCGCGCAAGGGGGCAAGTCCAAGCGGCGTGCCGTAGTCGGTGAGGCCGGTTGCATCCTTCGTGCGCGCCAAGCCGCGCAGGGCGCGACGGATCTCGTTCTCGGGCATCCAGGAATCCGGCAGCCAGCCGCAACCGGGCTTCAGCACCTCCCGGCGCGCCTCCAGGGATTGCCGCGAAACCCAGAACGGATCGACCGCCCGGTCGAGGCGCGGAGCAAGCTCCGCGAGGGACAGGGGCGCGAGGGTGGCCGCGCTGTAGAAGCCGGAGCCCGGCCGGGAGCGGATGACGCCTTCGGCCGCGAGCCTGTCATAGGCCTCCACCACGGTCGATTTCGACACCTGCATGGTTTGCGCAAGCGCCCGGATGGACGGCAGCTTGCCGCCCGGCGCCAGGGAGCGGCTTGCGATCCGGTGGCGGATCGCCGCCATGACGTGTTCGACAAGGGTGCCGTCGCGATTGATGAAGGTGAGATCGTCCACTGTACCGCCCGTCGCTCCATAACAGTTCAGCTCAACCGTACTGCACCGTCTCTGGAAAAGCCATGCCATCCCCGGTGAGATGGCGCTGCGGTGGAGGATGCGCATGGACAGGACGACGGAAGGGTGGATCAACGGTTTTCTCGGCGTGCTGATCTTCAGCGGTTCGCTGCCGGCAACCCGCATCGCCGTGCTCGACATCGATCCGTTGTTCCTGACCCTGGCGCGGGCCACGATCGCCGGGCTCTTAGGCGCGGCGCTGCTCCTGCTGCTGCGCGAGAAGCGCCCCGCACGAAGCGATCTCCTGCCGCTCGCCATCGTGTCGCTGGGCGTGGTGGTCGGCTTTCCCCTGCTGACGGCGCTCGCCCTGCAGCACATCACCTCGGCGCAATCCATCTGCTTCGTCGGCCTGCTGCCGCTGGCAACAGCCATCTTCGGCATCCTGCGCGGCGGCGAGCGGCCCAGGGCCGCCTTCTGGATCTTCTCCGGGCTCGGTGGTGCCTTGGTGGCGGGCTTTGCCCTGCTCCAGGGAGGCTCCACCTCGCCGGCAGGCAGCCTTCTCATGATTGGCGCCATCCTGGCCTGCGGCCTCGGCTATGCGGAGGGCGCGAAGCTCTCGCGCAGGCTTGGGGGATGGCAGGTGATCTCCTGGGCACTCGTTCTCTCCCTACCGCTGACGGCAGGCCTGATGCTCATCAACCTGCCCGCCTCGTGGGGCGGGATCGGCACGCCCGCGTGGCTCTCGCTGGCTTACGTATCCCTGTTCTCCATGCTGATCGGCTTCGTGTTCTGGTACCGCGGCCTGGCGCTTGGCGGCATCGCAGGCGTGTCGCAGCTCCAGCTACTTCAGCCCTTTTTCGGGCTCATGCTGGCCGCATTGCTTCTCAATGAGGCCGTCGGCTGGGGCATGGTCGCCGTCAACGTCGCCGTGATCGCCTGCGTGGCGGGGGCGAAGCGTTTCGCAGGCCCTCGCGATGAAAGCCTTCGCTCAAGCGATGCGCGTCCCTCATCCATCGTATTGCGTTAACCTTGCGACTGAATGAATCCTTGCTCCGCATGAGGATTCATTGACTTGAAACGGCAATGCCCGATGTTGGCATGAGGACGATGTCCCTACTCATGGTGGATTGAGCTGGTCTCGCTGCGGCTAGCACAAAGGCATGATGCCGCCCCACTGTTCCGGTGAGAGACCGGCCTTCTTCCTTCATCACTGACTATTCTCAAACGAATCCCGTGCAAGCCGCTCAGGCGAAGCATGCCTCGGGCGACAGATGGGCTGCAAAGGCTGATCATGCTCACCGTCTACAACTGCATCGTTACAGAGCACGATCTGCGTCTGGTGGCCTTGGCGGCTCTTGTCTGTGCCTTGGCATCAGTGACGGCCATCAACCTTCTCCATCATGTGAGGCGAGCAGACAGGCGGGTGTGGGGCACATGGCTCGCCATCGCCGCGAGCGCAACCGGGTTCGGCATCTGGGCCACGCACTTCATCGCTATGCTAGCCTTCTCGCCCGCTCTTCCAGCGGCTTACAATGTCGTCCTGACGGTCATCTCTCTTCTCGCCGCCGTCGCGCTGACTGGGATCGGCTTTGGTGTCGCCCTCCAGCCCTCCTCCAGGGCCATGCCTTGGCTCGGAGGGGCGTTTGTCGGCGGCGGCATCGCGGTCATGCATTATACCGGCATGGCGGCTTTCGAGGTGTCCGGGACCATCACCTGGGATCGGCCTCTGGTGGCCGCTTCGATCATTCTCGGAGGCTACCTCGGAGGCCTTGCGCTTTGGACTGGTCTGCGCAGCCAATCCCGCACCGCGCGTCTGACGGGAGCATTGCTGCTCACCTTTGCCATCTGCAGCCATCACTTCACGGCGATGGGTGCCGTTGCCATCACGCCAGACAACACGATTACGATCTCCGCATCGGCCATCCCGTCCGAATGGCTTGCCGCTGGGGTCGCATTCATCAGCCTTTTGATCCTGCTCCTGGCCTTCGTCGCGCTCACTGTCGATCTCAGGGAGCGCCGGCGTGCTTCGCTTGAGATGCAGAGAATGCGCGAGCTCACCGATGCAGCGGTCGAAGGACTGGTTCTGTGCGAAGGTGAGATCATCGTTTCGGTCAACGAGAGCTTTGCGCGTCTCACCGGCCTTAAGCCCGAGCAGATCTGCGGTCAGGCCCTGCCGGCCTGGGTGCCGGATGTTGCCAGGCGGGACATGCTGCTGACCAATCTGGGACATGCGGTTGAAACCGAGCTGCGACACAGCGACGGCTCCGCGATTCCGGTCGAGCTGATCGCAAGACAAATCAACTACAATGACTCCGAGCACAATGTTGTGGCTTTCCGTGACCTACGTGACCGCAGAAATGCGGAAGCCCAGATCCGGTATCTCGCGCACCATGACCCGCTCACCGGCCTCGACAACAGGACCAGTTTCGACCAGCGGCTGGATCGGGAAATCGATCTGTATCGCAGGACCGGGCAGACGCTCGCCCTTCTGTGCCTCGATCTCGACGGCTTCAAGGAGGTCAATGACCTGTATGGCCATGCAACGGGAGATCAGCTGCTCCGGGACATCGGCAAGAACTTCTCCTCGGTACTGTCGGAAAACCAGATGCTGGCACGACTGGGCGGAGACGAGTTCGCCATCATCGTCCCCCAGGTCACCGATCCCGCAGACATCGAGCACCTGGCCGACAGCCTGATCAAGAGCCTCAGAGTGATCGATGGCAGCGGCGTCCCGGCTGGCCTCGTCTCCGTCAGCATCGGGATTGCCCTGTACCCATCCGATGCCAAGGACCGCACGGAACTTCTGTCCAGCGCCGACACAGCTCTCTATCGCGCGAAGACCGAGGGAAAAGGCACCTATCGTTTCTTCGAAGCCGCCATGGGCCTCCAGATCCGCGAACGCCGCAGCATCGAGCATGATCTGCGCAACGCCATCGCAAACGGCGAGATGAGCCTCGCTTACCAGCCACAGGCACAAGTCCAATCCGGAGAGGTGAACGGGTTCGAGGTTCTGCTGCGCTGGAATCATCCGACACGAGGTGCAGTTCCGCCGTCGACCTTCATTCCCATCGCCGAGGAAAGCGGGCTGATCCTGAAAATCGGCGAATGGGTCATGTGGGAAGCCTGCCATGAAGCAGCGACCTGGATGCGTCCGTTGACGGTCGCGGTGAATGTCTCGGCTCTCCAACTGACCAGCGACGGCTTCGTGGAGTTCGTTCAGGGTACCCTGGAACAGACGAAGCTGCCGCCGGAGCGGCTGGAAATCGAGATCACCGAGACGGCCCTGATCCGCGATCCCAATCGGGCGCTGCAGACCCTCGAGAAATTGAAAGCCCTCGGCGTCATCATTGCCATGGACGATTTCGGGACCGGCTACTCGTCGCTCTCGAATCTGCGGGCTTTCCCCTTCGATAAGATCAAGATCGACCGCTCCTTCATCCATGCGGTCCATGACAACCCGCAGGCTGCCGCAATCGTCAGGGCAGTGCTCGGGCTCGGGCGCGGCCTCGGCCTGCCAGTGATTGCCGAAGGTGTCGAAACGTCCGAGGAGCTCAGCTTCCTGGGCACGGAAGGATGCACCGAGGCCCAGGGCTATCTGTTCGGCCGGCCGGCCCCCATCGAAGACTTCGTGCCGCTGATCTCGGAGAACGTCGTGACGCTCCCGAAATCCCTTCTTCGCGCAGCTGGAGAGTAAGCAGGCGCCGGGAAGCGCCGAGGCTACTTGCGTTCCTTGTCGAACGGGTTCGACCCCATGCGGAGCGACACCCGGATGGGCGTACCCGGCAGGTCGAAGGCTTCGCGGATGCCGTTGACGAGATAGCGCGTGTAGCTCTTCGGCAGGGCATCGAGCTGGTTGCCGAAGATGGCGAAGTGCGGCGGGCGCGACTTAATCTGCGTCATGTAGCGGATCTTGATCCGGCGGCCGGAGACGGCAGGCGGCGGATTGGCGTCGATGGCCTCGGAGAGCCATTGATTGAGCCGCGCGGTCGAGATGCGGGTGTTCCACTTCTCGTAGACGTGCAGCACCGCCTTCATAAGCGGATCGATGCCGCTGCCGGCGAGGCCGGACAGGGGAACGACCGGCGCGCCGCGCACCTGCGGCAGGAGACGGGTGGCCTTCTCCTTCAGGTCAGCGAGGAGACCCTTCTGATCGGCCACGAGATCCCACTTGTTGAGGCCAATCACGAGGGCGCGGCCCTCCTGCTCCACCAGGTCGACGATGGTGAGGTCCTGCTTCTCGAACGGGATCGTGGCATCGAGGAGGATAACCACGACCTCGGCGAAGCGCACGGCGCGCAGCGCATCGGCCACGGAGAGCTTTTCCAGCTTGTCCTCAACGCGGGCGCGCTTTCTGATGCCTGCGGTGTCGAACAGCTTGATCGATTTCCCACGCCATTCCCAATCGAGCGAGATGGAATCGCGGGTGATGCCGGCCTCGGGGCCGGTGAGCATGCGGTCCTCGCCCACCATGCGGTTGATGAGGGTGGACTTGCCCGCATTGGGCCGCCCGACGATGGCCACCTGCAGGGGCTTGTTCGGATCGTCCTCGTCCTCCATCTCGTCGGGATGGGGGAAGTGAGGCATAAGAGCCTCGAACAGGTCCGCCATGCCCTCGCCGTGCTCGGCGGAAAGCGGCACGGGATCGCCCAGGCCCAGCGAGAAGGCGTCATAAGCGCCCGCCATGCCGCCTGCGCCTTCCGCCTTGTTGGCGATCAGGATCACGGGCTTGCCGGAGCGGCGCACCATCTCGGCGAAGGGCCGGTCGGCGGGAAGGATGCCGACGCGGGCATCGATCACGAAGAGGATGACGTCGGCGTCGACGATGGCGGCTTCGGTCTGCGCGCGCATGCGGCCGAGAAGCGACTCTTCGGTCGCCTCCTCAAGGCCGGCCGTGTCGATGATGCGGAATTCGAGATCGCCCAGGCGCGCCTCGCCCTCGCGGCGGTCGCGGGTCACGCCCGGGCGGTCGTCCACGAGCGCCAGCTTCTTGCCGACGAGACGGTTGAACAGAGTCGATTTGCCGACATTCGGCCGCCCGACAATGGCGACGGTGGGCGTCATGTCTTGTCCTATCTTACTGCGTGGCCTGAACCGGGCCGCCCGCCACGAGCGCCGTATAGACGGCAAGGCGCTGCCTCAGAGCTGAAGGCGTCTCGCGGTCGGCGGCAATCTGGTCGAACCAGCGGCCGGCATAATCCATGTCACCGGCCTTAAGACCGGATAGCCCCAAGAGTTCCCTGGCCGAATGGCGCCAGGCATTGGCAGGTGCCGCGAGAGGCTCGATGGCCTGACGCAGGGCGGCGGGCTCTGCGGTGTCGAGGCGCAGCCACGCGGCGCGCAGGCGGGCCAGATCCTTCCAGACAGCAGGCAGGGCGGCATCGTTCGCCAGAGCATCATAGGCCGAGGCGCCGTTCTCCGCATTCTGCTTGCCGAGTTCGGCGGCCAACCGGAAGCGGGCCAGCAGGGCATAGCCCGTGCCGGAATCCTGCTTCATGACATTCTCGAGGGCTCCTTGAGCCTCCTGGCCCTTGTCCTCGGAGGACAGGCGCAGCGCCTCCTCGTAGCGGACGGCCGCCTCCTGGGCGAGGTTCTGCTGCCGGTACTGCCAGAAACGCCAGCCGCCGACGCCGGCCACGATCAGAACGACCACCGCAATGATGATGCCGTTGTAGCGCTCCCAGACCTTGGCGAGCTGGTCGCGGCGGTATTCCTCATCGACTTCGCGAATGAACTCGTCGTTCTGAGCCATCGTGTCTCTCACGCGGCCTCAAGCGGCCGCCTCCAAAAATCCGAAGGGGGTCGCCTAACATAGACAATCGCCCAAGGCGAGAGGCTTCATGCCCGCATGGGGAGAACGGACACGCCGATCAGCCAGGGATGGAGCCAGAACACGAAGGCCAGGTAGACCGCAGTTCCGATCGCCACGGCCAGAATGTCGTTGCGCCAGCCTGCGGGCGCCGCCGTGCCGCCGTGCTGGGCCGCCACGTCCCGGCGCTTGACGCTGATGCGGGCGAGCACGGCCCAGACAAGGAACGAGCCGAAGAGCAGGATCGAGCCGAGATCGCCGTTGGCGAGAAGATGCGCCAGCGCCCAGATTTTCACGCCCGCCAGCATGGGGTGCTTGAGCCGCGCCTTGATATGGCCCGGCAGATAGGCCGCCACGAAGCAGATGAAGGCGACGAGGACAAGCAGCAGGGCGAGGTGGCGCGTCCAGACCGGCGGGTCCCAGACCGGGATGTAGCCATTGGCGCGGTACTGCCCATAGCCGATGGAGACCAGGACGATGCCGGCCAGAGACACGAGGGAGTAGAGCCCCTTGTATGGCCCCTCACCGATCCTGCCGATAAGCGCCGCGCGGCGCTCCCGCGCCATGCTGAAGGCATGGGTGCCGAGAAAGATCACAAGGCCGAGTACGAGCAGCGTCACAGGGAGCCTCCGAGGCTAGGAACTTATCGCAGTCCTCTTGGAATAAACTAACCGTAGCCTTTGGGAAGATTGGCGAGGCCGCAAAAATGCCTAAAGGTCGCAGGTTGCAAGTTTCCGTTCGTCCTCAAAGCCTTGGGCTGCCTAAACTTTTAACAGCGCCGCCTCTTGCCGCACGAAAATTTCCCCGCTAGGACCCGTCAAAACCTTGCATACGACTAAAACGGCACTAGCAGGGCCGCTTCAAGTTCGATAGCTAGGCCGCAATATTTCAACCAACAGGTTCTAAGGGGGAGACAGGTGACGGCACTTCTTGGGCTATCCCGTGTCATCGACTCGATCAACGAACGCATCGGCAAGGTGGCCGCCTGGGCGATCGTGGTCGCCATCCTGGTCTCGGCCATCAACGCCATCATCCGGCGCATCTTCGGCGTCTCGTCCAATGCCTGGCTCGAGCTGCAATGGTACCTGTTCGGTGCCGTGTTCATGCTCTGCGCCGCCTGGACGCTGAAAGCTAACGAGCACATCCGCATCGACATCGTCTCGAACAAGCTCACGAAGCGCGGGCGCGACACGATCGACCTGATCGGCCACCTGTTCTTCCTGCTGCCCTTCGTGGCTCTGATGCTGTATCTGGCCTTCCCGTATTTCTTTAATTCCTACCGCTCCGGCGAGGTCTCCTCCAATGCCGGCGGCCTGCTGATCTGGCCGGCCAAGGGCCTCATCCTGCTGGGCTTCATCTCGCTGGCCTTCCAGTGGCTGAGCGAGCTCATCAAGCGCGTGGCGATCATGAACGGCCAGCTGGTCGACGAGCATGATCATGCGGGCGCCCATGCCGCCGCAGAGGCCGAGGCCGAGCGGCTGATTGCAGAGCTGGCCGACACCAGCACCACCAAGGGCGGCGAGCCTCCGGGCGACGGCATCCGCTGACGCCCCTCGCCTGATTAGAATTCCGGAGTCTCACGTCCATGGCTGCATTCATTGCCCAGAACCTCGCACCGATCATGTTCGGCGCGTTGGTAATTTTCCTTCTCCTTGGCTACCCGGTCGCCTTCGCGCTCGCGGCCAACGGTCTGCTGTTCTTCTTCATCGCGGTGGAGCTCGCTCCCTATGCACCGGCCAACATCAATTTGTCCTGGCCGCTCCTGCAGGCCCTGCCGGACCGCATCTACGGCACCATGTCGAACGAGGTGCTGCTCGCGATCCCATTCTTCACCTTCATGGGCTACATCCTCGAGCGCTCCGGCATGGCGGAGGACCTGCTCGATACTATCGGCCAGCTCTTCGGACCCTTGCGCGGCGGTCTTGCCTATGCGGTGATCTTCGTGGGCGCGCTGCTCGCCGCCACCACGGGCGTCGTGGCCGCCTCCGTGATCTCCATGGGCCTCATCTCTCTGCCGATCATGCTGCGCTACGGCTATGACCGGCGCCTCGCCTCGGGCGTGATCGCAGCCTCGGGAACGCTCGCTCAGATCATCCCGCCCTCTCTCGTTCTCATCGTCATGGCCGACCAGCTCGGCCGCTCGGTGGGCGATATGTACGAGGGCGCGTTCCTGCCCGGTCTGATCCTCGCCGGCCTCTATGCCGGCTACGTGCTCCTGGCCTCGCTCATCGACCCGAAGGCCGCGCCCGGCCTGCCGCTGGAAGCCGTGGGCTTCCGCGAGCCCAACGGTTCGCGCGGCGTGTGGCAGCTCGGCGTCCTGGTCGTCTTCTCCGGACTCGTCGGCTACTATGTGCTATCACAGACCAATACGAAGGCCGGTGCGGACTTCGTCATCCTGACGATTTGCGTGGGTACCGTCGTCGCTCTCATCTGCGCCCTCATGAACAAGATGCTGGGTGCCAAGCGCATCGCAATCTCTGCGGTGCTGACCGTTCTCCTCGTCGGCGCCTATGTGGTTCTGAACAACCAGGGCTACGAGAATCTTGCGCTCACGCTCGAGATGGTCATTGCCGGCGCGGTCTATGCGCTCATCGTCGGCATCGTCGAGCGGTTCACCGGTCTTCGCCTGATGTCGAACATGGCTCAGCAGACCACCTTCGTGATGGTGCCGCCGCTCCTGCTCATCTTCCTCGTGCTCGGCACCATCTTCATCGGCCTGGCCACCCCGACCGAGGGCGGCGCCATGGGCGCGCTGGGCTCCGTCATCCTGGCGGCCGTGAAGCGCCGGCTCGACAACAACCCGAACCGCTTCAACTTCACCATCGTGCGTCAGGCCACGGAGGCGACCGCGAAGCTCTCGGCCTTCGTGCTCTTCATCCTGATCGGTGCTCGCGTGTTCTCGCTCACCTTCTACGGCGTGAACGGGCACGTCTGGGTGGAGCACCTGCTGACCTCGCTTCCCGGTGGCCAGGTAGGCTTCCTGATCGTGGTCAATATCATGGTGTTCCTGCTGGCCTTCTTCCTCGACTTCTTCGAGCTGGCCTTCATCGTGATCCCGCTGCTCGGACCCGCGGCCGAGAAGCTGGGCATCGACCTGATCTGGTTCGGCGTCATGATGGGCGTGAACATGCAGACCTCGTTCATGCACCCGCCCTTCGGTTTCGCCCTGTTCTTCCTGCGCTCGGTGGCTCCGAAGGTGCCGTATACCGACCGCCTCACGGGCAAGCGCATGGAGCCGGTGACCACGGGCCAGATCTACTGGGGCGCCATTCCCTTCGTGATCATCCAGCTCATCATGGTGGCCATCGTGGTCATCTTCCCGGGCATCGTCACCCACTACAAGTCGGCCGGCCCCGCGGTCGATCCAGCGGCCGTGCAGCAGAAGCTCGACCAGCTCCTCGTCCCCGGCCTGGGCGCCCCCGGCAGCGAACCCGGCGGCCTCCCCGGCCTGAACTTCGACGAGCCGCCGAAGATCCAGTAAGGCGGCTGATGTCAGACACGATAGAGGCGGGCCTTGCGGCCCGCCTTTTTTGTTTCAGGTGCTGTTGTTATTCCGTGGCCTTGGGACGACAGCGTTATGGCGCGAGGGGAAATGTCATTCCCGGCCGGAGATGGCGGAGCCATCGGAGGGGAAGGGAATCCATGGCGCCGAGGGTGTGGCTGGATCCCCTTCCCGGCCTGCGGCCGCCGGGGATGACACCCGGTCGTCATGGCCGGCCTTGTGCCGGCCATCCACGTCTTCGCTCCGCATTGTCTCTCACAAGCCTCATCCTGAGGAGCAGACGCAGTCTGCGTCTCGAAGGAGGCTCCAGAGAGCACTGGACGATCCTTCGAGACGGTCACTGACGTGACCTCCTCAGGATGAGGTCCGAGGGGAACTTGCAGGGAAAAGACGTGGATGCCCGGCACGAGGCCGGGCATGACGGGGAGAAAATAAGGGGTGGCGAGCAGGAGGGTTCCTAGCGAACCGCCGCTTCGTACTGCTCGGGCTTGAAGCCGACGAGGAGGCGACCACCTAGGTCGAGAACCGGGCGCTTGATCATGGAGGGCTGGTCGAGCATGAGGGCCAGTGCTCTGCCCTCATCAAGGTTTGCGCGGTCCGGCTCGGGAAGCTTGCGGAAGGTGGTTCCGGCCCGGTTGAGCAGCGTCTCCCAGCCCACGCTGCGCGCCCAGCCCTCAAGCCGCGACCGGTCGATACCCTGAACCTTGTAATCGTGAAACGCGTAAGTCACGCCCTCGGCATCGAGCCAGGCGCGGGCCTTCTTCATCGTGTCGCAGTTCTTGATGCCGTAGAGCGTCACTGCCATTGATTATTCCCACTCGATCGTCCCGGGCGGCTTCGATGTGATGTCATAGGTGACGCGGTTGATGCCCTTCACCTCGTTGATGATGCGGGTGGCGACCCGGCCGAGGAAGGTCATGTCAAAGGGGTAGAAATCCGCCGTCATGCCGTCGATGGAGGTGACGGCGCGCAGCGCGCAGACATGGTCGTAGGTGCGCGCATCGCCCATGACACCCACGGTCTTGACCGGCAGCAGCACGGCGAAGGCCTGCCAGATCACATCGTAGAGGCCGGCATTGCGGATTTCTTCGAGATAGATCGCATCCGCTTTCCGCAGGATGTCGAGTTTTTCGCGGGTGATCTCGCCGGGCACGCGGATGGCAAGGCCCGGACCGGGGAACGGGTGGCGGCCGACGAAGGCGTCGGGCAGGCCGAGCTCGCGGCCGAGCACCCTCACCTCATCCTTGAACAATTCGCGTAGGGGCTCCACGAGCTTCATCTTCATGCGCTCAGGCAACCCGCCCACATTGTGGTGGCTCTTGATGGTGACCGAGGGGCCGCCCGTGAAGGAGACGCTCTCGATCACGTCGGGATAGAGCGTGCCCTGAGCCAGGAAGTCGGCGCCGCCGATCTTCTTGGCCTCCTCGTCGAACACGTCGATGAAGAGGCGGCCGATGGTCTTGCGCTTGACCTCCGGGTCGGAGACGCCTTCCAACGCGCCGATGAAGAGGTCCTGCGCCTGAACGTGGACGAGCGGGATGTTGTAGTGGTCGCGGAACAGCGTCACCACCTGCTCGGCTTCCGCTGCGCGCAGCAGGCCGTGATCGACGAACACGCAGGTGAGCTGGTCGCCGATGGCCTCGTGGATGAGAACCGCTGCTACCGCCGAGTCCACGCCGCCGGAGAGGCCGCAGATCACCCGGCCCGTGCCGACCTGGGCGCGGATGCGCTCGATGGCCTCCTCGCGGAAGGCCTTCATAGTCCAGTCGCCCCGGCAGCCAGCGATGTCGCGCACGAAGTTGCGGATGAGCTGCGCGCCTTGAGGGGTGTGCACCACCTCGGGGTGGAACTGCACGCCGTAGAACTTTTGCTCCTCGTCGGCTACCACCGCGAAAGGCGCATTCTCGGAAGCAGCCAGAACCTCGAATCCCTCGGGCAGCTTGGTCACCCGGTCGCCGTGGCTCATCCACACGGGATATTTCTTACCGACCTGCCAGACGCCCTGGAAGATCGGGCTCTCGGTCAAAACCTCGATCTCGGCGCGGCCGAACTCGGAATGATGCCCGCCCTCAACCGAACCGCCGAGCTGGGCCGCCATGGTCTGCTGGCCGTAGCAGATGCCGAATACCGGCAGGCCCGCCTCGAAGACCTCCTTCGGAGCCCTGGGGGACGCATCCGCGGTGACCGATTCCGGGCCGCCTGAGAGGATGACGCCCTTGGGCTTCATGGTCCGGATCGCCTCCGCGGCCTTCTGGAACGGCACGACCTCCGAATAGACCCCGTCCTCGCGTACGCGCCGGGCGATGAGCTGGGTCACCTGGGAGCCGAAATCGATGATCAGGATCTTGTCGTGGGTCTGGGTCATGTGTGTCGCGCGGGCCCTGAGGGAAGGAGCGGAAAGCCCCCGTGCTTTACCCCCATATCGGCCCGGATGTCATGTTATTTGAGTCTTTGGGGCTTCAAGTCTAACGCTTTTGATGGCTTGGCCCTCGGCCGGGAGCACGCACTTCCGTCAAACAGGAGCCCCGGCTGATGTCATGTCAGCCGGGGCTCAGGTGATCGCTGTTGGGATCCGTTGTCTAGATCACAAAGAAATCGTCGTTCTTCAGTCCAACTCTCGGAGTCATGCGGGCGAATTGAACCTGAGCAGCAGCTCCGTTCCCATCCGGATCGTAATAGACCGCGCCCGTCACCTTGTCGTAGATGATGCGGTCGTTGCTGTCGTGGGCCTCCATTCCTCTGTGGAACGCTGCGTCCGTGAGGCGCCCGCGGGCCAACCCGCTGAAGATCGCATCATCGAGCCGGATCGTGTCGTTCTTGATCGAGAAGCTTCGGATCCGGTCGACGTTCTCCAGGGCGTTCAGGGTGCTATCGAACGTGAAGATATCGCGTCCCGCGTCTCCCTGCAGCAGGTCGTTTCCATAACCACCACTCAGGTTGTCGTTCCCCGATCCTCCGGTGACCGTATCATTCCCGAGACCGCCGATGAGCCTGTCGTTGCCCGCCTGCCCCTGCAGGTTGTTGGCCGCATCGTCGCCTACGAGGCGGTCCGCGAAGCGAGTGCCGATGACGCCTTCAATGCCGGCGTAGGTATCCCCAAGAGCATTGGTACCTGCGTTGCCGGCAGGCGTCGCAAGGTTGACGACCACCCCCCGAGAGCCGGTGTGATACACATCATAGCGAACATAATCGAAGCCGCCGCGACCATCGAGACTATCCGCACCGCGGCCGCCGACAAGGACGTTGTTGGCATCATCGCCGATGAGAGTGTCTGCAAAGTCGCTGCCCTGGAGACCTTCGATGGCAATGTAAGTATCCCCGGCGGCATGCCCGGTATTCACGTTTGGATCCGCAAGACTGGCCGTCACGCCGGTTGGGGCCGACTTGTATCGCGCGAAGTCAAAGCCCCGGCTGCCGTTGAGAATGTCCGCACCCGTCACGCCTTCAAGCACGTTGTCGCGGGAGGTGCCAACAAGAGTATCGTCGAAACGGCCGCCTCTGAGGCGCTCGATCGACGAGTATCGATCCCCCAGGGCTTCTCCAGTGTTTCTCGTCGGGCTGCCCAGATAGACGGTCACAGCAGTTTCCGCATCCCGATAATCGGCCCAGTCCTCACCGAGCCCGCCGATGAGCCGATCACGCCCCGGTCCGCCACGGAGTAGGTCATCGCCCGATCCGCCATTCAGAACGTCATTCCCCCTTCCGCCGACGATTGTATCGTCTCCTCCCAGTCCACTGAGAGTGTCGCTCGCCCTCGTTCCTCTCAAGGCATCGCCGCGATTTGTACCTGTGCGTACCGCCACTGTTGTTCTCCTTTGGCAGTCGCCCCCCTGTCTGAACTTTTTTATTGCCGCGAGCTTAGATTTGTCTGTGAGACCGGCAACAACTCTTAATGTCTAAGCACATTGGGCATGCGGAATATTTTCAACAAACTACACGAAGGCTTCGGCTTTCATTCCTGCTCGCTGAGGAGCCCAGGCGAGAGTTCGTGACTCAGCCTGCTTTCAGTCCCTTCAGGACTAACTCTGGAGAAAGCCAGCGGCCTTCAGGCCTTCCGCAGAACAGCGATGAAGAAGCCGTCGGTGCCGGTCTGCTGCGGGGTCAGCTGGAGCCCATAGGAGGTTCGGCGGGTGGCGTTCTTGAGGAAGCCGAGCTCGGACTTGCCCAGCATCTCCTCATGGGCAACCGGCTTGAAACCCTCGTGACGCTCCAGGAAGCCTGAGAGTGCGTCGTCGTTCTCCTCAGGCAGGATCGAGCATGTGATGTAGACGATACGGCCGCCGGGCTTCACGAGCGCTGCCGCCCGGTCGAGCACCGTCGCCTGCTCCTTGCGTCGAACCTCCAGGCTACCGGGCCTGAGGCGCCATTTCGCATCCGGGTTGCGCCGCCAGGTACCCACGCCCGTGCAGGGCGCGTCCACGAGAACGCAGTCGATACGCCCGTCGAGATCGGTCACCGCATCGGCCTTCGCCCTCGGCGTGCGGACCTGGACGTTGCGAACGCCTGCCCTGGTGAGGCGGTCGTGGATCGGCGCAAGACGGCGCGCGTCGTTGTCGGTGGCGTAGATCTGGCCGTGGTTCTCCATCAGGGCCGCGAGCGCCAGGGTCTTTCCGCCGCCGCCTGCGCAAAGGTCCACCACCTGCTCGCCGGGCTTGGCATCGGCGAGCAGCGCCACGAGCTGCGAGCCCTCGTCCTGGATCTCGATCCAGCCCTTCAGGAACTCAGGCTCCGACTGCACGGCGGGTCCGCGTCCGTCCTCGCCCGGCATGATCCGCAATCCGTAGGGCGAAAGCGGCGTCTCGACGGCGCCGAGATGCGGCAGGGCATCATGCGCCTCGTCGCGGGAGGAGACCTTGAGGGTGTTCACCCGCAGGTCCAGGGGCGCACGGGTGGCAAGCGCCTGCATCTCGGGCACGAGCTCGTCACCGAGGAGACGCTGGAGCGACGGCTCGATCCAATCGGGAAAATCGCCGGCCACATGGGCGGGTGCGCTGGAGAGGTCGGCCTTCTCCAGCCGCTCACGCTCGCCGTCGGAGAGCGGCTCCGGCGCGAAGCGCTCGCCCGAGCACAGCGCCGCGATGGCACCCACGTCGAGACCACGCTGCAGCCGGAGCATGCCGAGCACGACAGCCCGCGGGGCGGTGTCGCCCATGATCCATCCAGCGGAGGCTTTCCGGCGCAGGGCATCGTAGACGAGGCTCGCGATGGCGGCCCGATCCTTGGAACCGGCGAAGCGGTGCGATAGGCCCCAATCCTTGAGGGCATCGGTGGCCGGGCGGCGCCGGGCCTCAATATCGGCCATGACCTCGATGGCGGCGGAGATGCGGGCGGCAGGTGTCATGAGAAAAGCACACTCGAGCTTGGCCGTAGATACGACACAAAGTTTCCTATTTTCTGTCAGGATCAGACGTGACTTGAGAGAGTACGTGCAACCCGCACGATTCCTCCCTTGGAGACCACCTCTATGTTGACCCGCCTGACCCGCGGCCTCGTTGCCCTCGGCCTCACCCTCGCGATTGCCGCCTGCGCCACGGCCCCGGCCGCTGACATCCAGCCGCCTCCGATGAAGCAGCTCGACGCCAAGACGCAGCTCGAAAGCGGCCGCAGGTATTGAGCCCTTCTAAACCCTCCTCCCCCTTGTGGGGAGGAGTTGGAGGTGGGGGTGCTGGCGCCAGACCTACAATAGGCTCGCGCTCACACCCCCACCCGTAATCCCTCCCCACAAGGGGGAGGGAAATGTGCCCTGCTTTTAAATGCCCGCTTCCGCCGCAAAGATGCGGACGGCGAAGATGATCCACATGGCTGCCAGGATCAGCACGCCGACCAGGAAGGCCATGAAGCGCAGGGAAACCTTGTTCGAGGTGACGTGGATGGCCGCATGAACCAGACGGCTCACCACGAACATCCACGACATTACCACGAAGATCATGTCCGCCTTGCGGGTGATCAGCGCCAGCGCCACCAGGGCATAGAACAGCACCGGCAGCTCGAACTGGTTATGATACGCGTTCTGAAGCTGCAGAATGCGCTTGGGCCACACACGCTCGCCAAGGGCGATATCCCTCACCTTCACCTCCCCGGCCCGAAGGACGCTCAGGCGAGATCTGCCGAGGGCGAAAAGCAGGATGAGGGTGAGCCCGACCAGGACGAGAACGGGCAGGATGACGGCGGAGATGCTCATAGACTCTGACTCGCTTAAAGCTTAGCTGCGAGTCGGATAGTTAGGGCTTTCCCGGGTGATCGTCACGTCGTGAACGTGGCTCTCGCGAAGGCCCGCGGAGGTGATGCGGATAAACTGCGCCTTGTCGCGGAATTCCGGCAGGGTCGCGGCGCCCACATAGCCCATGGAGGCACGAAGGCCGCCGGTGAGCTGGTGCAGCACGCCGGCCACCGGACCCTTGTAGGCCACTTGGCCCTCGATGCCCTCCGGCACGAGCTTGAGGGTGTCGCGCACCTCCGCCTGGAAGTAGCGATCGGCCGAGCCGCGGGCCATGGCGCCCACCGAGCCCATGCCGCGATAGGATTTGTAGGACCGGCCCTGGTAAAGGAACACCTCACCGGGGGTTTCGTCCGTGCCGGCGAGCAGCGAGCCCACCATGGCGCAGGAGGCGCCGGCGGCAAGCGCCTTAGCGAGATCACCCGAGAACTTGATGCCGCCGTCAGCGATCACCGGAATATCGGCCTGGGCCGCCGACTCGACCGCCTCCATGATGGCGGTGAGCTGGGGTACGCCCACGCCCGCCACGATGCGGGTGGTGCAGATGGAGCCCGGCCCGATGCCGACCTTGATGGCGTCTGCACCGGCATCGATCAGCGCCTGGGCGCCCTCGCGCGTCGCCACGTTGCCGGCGATGACCTGAACGGCGTTGGAAAGCTTCTTCACCCGGGTGACGCTTTCCAGCACCTTCACCGAATGGCCGTGGGCGGTATCGACCACCACCACGTCACAGCCCGCATCGATGAGGCGCTCGGCGCGCTCGAAGCCCTGCTCGCCCGTGGTGGTGGCGGCAGCCACCAGAAGGCGGCCTTGAGAATCCTTGGCAGCGTTCGGGTAGGCCACTTGCTTCTCGATGTCTTTGACGGTGATCAGGCCGATGCAGCGGAAGTGATCGTCGACGACCAAGAGCTTCTCGATGCGGAACTGATGCAGGAGGTGGCGGGCCTCGTCCTGGCTTACGCCTTCGCGGACCGTGATCAGCCGGTCCTTGGTCATGAGTTCGGAGACCTTCTGGCCGGGATTGCTGGCAAAGCGCACGTCACGGTTGGTCAGGATGCCCACGAGCTTGCCCTTGGCGCCACTGGGGCCGCGCTCGACCACCGGAATGCCCGAAATGCCGTGATGCTTCATCATCGACAGCGCATCAGCCAGCGTCTCGTCCGGATGAATGGTGATGGGGTTCATCACCATGCCGGATTCGTAGCGCTTCACGAGGCGCACCTGCTCGGCCTGGGCGTCGGGCTTGAGATTGCGGTGGATCACGCCGAGACCGCCGTTCTGGGCCATGGCGATGGCCATGCGGGCTTCCGTCACCGTGTCCATGGCAGAGGCGATGATCGGCATGTTGAGGCGGATGGTCTTGGTGAGCTTGGTGGCGACGTCCACGTCGCTCGGCAAAACTTCGGAGCGCCCGGGCCGGAGCAGCACGTCATCGAAGGTCAGTCCCTCGATGATCTTATCGGCGAATACAGAGGCCATGGCCAACTCCTTAAGTGCTGCGCAGGTGTGAAAATAACGCTTTGGCGAGTTGGCACGGGTCCGTAGCACGGCGTTTCGTTTTCGCAAAGGGTTGAGAGGCGCATCCCCAGAAGATCTGCAATGCGCCTGTTTGCCCTTTGCATCGGGGTTACACAGCGCTATGTCCGGCGGTCATGCGTCAATCCCGCCTTCTCCCGCTGATCATCGCAACGGCCCTGTTCATGGAGAACATGGATTCGACCGTGATCTCGACGTCGCTGCCGATGATCGCGCAGGATCTGGGAACGGAGCCCATCGCCCTCAAGCTGGCGCTGACCTCCTATCTGGTGAGCCTCGCCATCTTCATCCCGATCTCGGGTTGGATGGCCGACAAGTACGGGGCGCGGACGATCTTCACCGCCGCCATCGGCGTGTTCATGGCGGGCTCGCTTGCCTGCGCCTGGGCCAATTCCCTGGAAGGCTTCGTATTCTACCGCTTCATTCAAGGCGCCGGCGGGGCCATGATGGTGCCGGTTGGGCGCCTGGTGCTCCTGCGCAGCGTCGCCCGCAGCGAGGTGGTGCAGGCGCTGGCAACACTCACGATCCCGGCCCTCATCGGCCCCATCATCGGACCGCCGCTCGGGGGCTTCATCACCGAGTATTTCCACTGGCGCTGGATCTTCTTCATCAACATCCCCATCGGGATACTCGGAATTGTGTGCGCCCTTATGTTTGTCCCGAACATCAGGGAGGACGACACGCCACCACTGGATCTCATCGGCTTCCTGCTGACCGGGGTGGGATTTTCCCTGCTGATGCTCGGTTTCTCGACCACTGGGCAGCATCTCATCCCGACGGAGATCTCGGTCGGATGCATGATGATCGGCGCCATCAGCCTGGTTCTCTATATCTTTCATGCTAGGCGCACCCCCTACCCGGTCCTGCAACTGAGCCTTCTGAAGGTGCCGACCTTTCGCGTCAGCGTCCTGGGCGGCTCGCTCTTCCGCATCGGCATTGGGGCGATTCCGTTCCTGCTCCCGCTGATGCTGCAGGTGGGCTTCGGCTTGGGTCCGCTGGCGTCGGGCTCGCTCACCTTCATCGCGGCCGTGGGCGCGCTGTTCATGAAGACCATGGCCAAGCGCATCCTCGAGCGCACGGGCTTCCGCCGGCTGCTCACCATCAACGCCTTCATCGGCGCCGCTTTCGTTGCGGCCAACGGGTTCTTCACTCCCGAGACGCCGCATTGGATCATCATGATCTTTCTGCTGGTCGGCGGCTGCTTCCGCTCGCTGCAATTCACCAGCCTCAACGCCATTGGCTATGCGGAGATCTCCAACCGGGAGATGAGCTACGCCACGAGCCTGTCGAGCGCCATCCAGCAGGTCTCGCTTAGCATCGGCGTGGCCTTCGGCGCCCTGGTGCTGGAAATGGCCTCCACCCTCGACGGCACGCCCGGGATCACGGCGGCCGATTTCGGGCCTGCCTTCTGGGCGGTTGCCGCCATCTCGGCGCTGTCCGGCTTCATCTTCGTCCGCCTGTCGCCAACGGCCGGCGCCGAGATGTCGGGACACCGGGCCGTGGAGCGCAAGCCTGCCGCAACGGGCCTGGGCGACGGCACTACAAATCTCGGTGAGGAGGTAGAACGGCGATAGGATTGCTCTACGATGTTTGTGGGACCAGGAGGCAACCATGGACCAGCGCATCATCGATCTTTACGACGACTTCACCCATGGGGGCATGAGCCGCCGCTCCTTCCTCGACAAGCTGGCGGCTCTCGCCGGCAGCGCAGCCAGTGCCGCGGCCATCCTGCCGATCCTGCAGAACAATTACGCCCACGCCCAGACTGTGCCGGAGACTGACTCGCGGATCACGACGGAAACCGTGGACATTCCCGGCACCCAGGGCCTCAAGGGCTATCTGGTGAAGCCGAAGGATGCCACCGGCAAACTGCCGACCGTGATCGTCATCCACGAGAACCGGGGCCTCAACCCGCACATCAAGGACGTGACCCGTCGCATGGCGACGGAAGGGTTCATCGCCCTCGGTGTCGACTATCTCTCGCCCATGGGCGGCACGCCCGCCGACGAGGACAAGGGCCGCGAGATGATCGGCCAACTCAAGCAGCCCGACGTGATCGCCAACGGCAAGGCGGCGGTGGCCTACTTGAAGGGCCGTCTGGACAGCAACGGCAAGGTCGGGGCCATCGGCTTCTGCTGGGGCGGCGGCGCGGTGAACAACCTCGCGGTCAACGAACCGGACCTCGATGCGGGCGTGGCCTATTACGGCGGCCAGCCGAAGGCCGAGGATGTGCCGAAGATCGAAGCCGCCATGATGATGCACTATGGCGGCCTCGACGAGCGCATCAATGCAGGCATTCCGGCCTATGAGGCAGCGCTGAAGCAGGCGGGCAAGACGTACGAGATCCACGTCTACGAGGGTGCCAACCACGCCTTCAACAACGACACCAACGCGGCCCGCTACGACAAGGCGACAGCCGATCTGGCGTGGAGCCGGACGGTGGGGTTTTTGAAGAAGAACTTGGCTTAAAACTCCGGACCACTGTCATTCCGGGGCGGCTCGTCAGAGCCGAGCCCGGAATCCATAACCGCTGACGTTGCAGAATGGGGCGCAACGCAGTTCGCTCTTTTCTGAGGCGTCGTGTGTATGGATTCCGGGCTCCGCTACGCGGCCCCGGAATGACAGTGGAGGATCAATCCTCGAACGCGTCCACCTGCACCCGCTTGCCGATCATGAACGCATCGGCCACAAGGCGGAATGGGGCGTCGTCGACCTCGGAATGGCCGATGGTCAGCAGGGCATCGAAACGCCGGTAGATGCCCTGGTACTCGGCGGGCTCCTCCTGAACCATCAGCTTGCCGGCGATCTCAAGACAGCTGCCGCCATGGGTGAGCTTCAGGGTCAGGCCAGCCTCGGTCTCCACCTCGATGTCCCAGGTCTGCGGGCCGGTCTGGCGCCAGTCGAACACCGCCTGGAGATCGCCCTGCCCGTGGCTCATGGAGAAGGCGAGGTTTGCGGCGATTGGGGCATCGCGATTGGCCGGGAATTCCAGGCTGGACGACTTGATGAACACCGGCTCCGGCATGATGCGGGTCACGATAGAGAGGGCGTTGATACCGGGATCGAAGACCCCGAAGCCGCCTGCCTCCCAGATCCATTGCTGGCCTGGATGCCAGTGCCGGACATCCTCTTTCCAGGTCACCAGAAGACGCTTGATCGACCAGCCGGCGAGCGCCTTCTTCGCCTCCTCGACGGCCTTGTTGTACTGAGCGTGCCAGGTGGTGAAGACCACCTTGCCGGTCTTCGCGGCCAACACCCTCAGATCCTCGAGTTCGCTCAACGTGGCGGCCGGGGGCTTTTCCAGCAGCACGCTCTTGCCGGCGAGCAGTGCCTCGCGGGCGATCTGATGCCGGACCTGCGGCGGGGTGCAGATCGACACCGCATCCAGGTCCGGCAGCTTCAGAAGCTCGCGGTAGTCCTTAAAGGTGTACTTCGCATCCTCGTGCGAGAGCCCTCGTGTGCTCGACACAGCGAGAAGCTCGAAATCCGGGTTGGCCTTGATGACGGGCAGATGCTGATCCTGCGCGATCTTGCCGAGGCCGATGATGCCGATGCGGTGCACTGCCATGGTCGAGGTTCCTTGAGATCCGAGGGTTCAGGCGAAAGCCTTCACTCAGGCTTCGGGCGTTTCGTCCGCCCGTCCCCGGAAACCGGTCGCCATCACATAGAGTTCCGCCGAGTCGGCGCGGCTCGCGGCAGGCTTCACATGGCGCACTACGGCGAAGTCGCGCTTGAGATCGGCGAGAAGCTGGTTCTCGGTACCGCCCTGGAACACCTTGGCGATGAAGGCGCCGCCGGGCGCCAGGATCTCGCGGGCGAAATAGATCGCGGCCTCGGCCAAGCCAATGATGCGCAGGTGATCGGTCTTCTTGTGGCCGGTGGTGTTGGCCGCCATGTCGGACATAACCACATCGGCGGGACCGCCCAACATCTCGATCAGCCGGCCCGGAGCGCTCTCGTCCAGGAAGTCGAGCTCGATGAACTCGACGCCAGGCATCGGATCGATGGGGAGAAGATCGATGCCCACCACCTTGCCCTTCGCACCCACCACCTTGGCGGCGATCTGGGACCAGCCGCCGGGGGCTGCGCCGAGATCGACCACCCGCTGACCCGGCTTCAGGATGCGGTACTTCTCGTCGATCTCCAGCAGCTTGTAGGCCGCGCGCGAGCGATAGCCCTCGCGCTTGGCGCGGGCGACGTATGGGTCGTTGAGCTGGCGCTCCAGCCACTTCTGGGAAGAGAGGGACCGCTTATTGGCGGTTTTCACGCGCTGCTTGAGGTTGCGGACACCCGAGCCGGACCCCGAACTAGACTTGGCACTCACCGTGGGCTGCCCCCTCGCCACACAGAATCCTCTCGCATCATATTCATCAAAATTCCTTCGCGCAGTCCACGATCCGCGATGCGCAGGCGCTCAGACGGGAAGGCCCGCCGGATCGCTTCCAAAATGGCGCAGCCGGCCAGAACCAGATCGGCCCGCTCCCGGCCGATGCAGGGGTTCTCGGCCCGCTGACTGAAATCCGAATGCAGCAACCGATCCATCACGGTCGAGATCTCGCCGTTGCGCATCCACATCCCGTCGACCCGACGCCGGTCGTAGCGCGCCAGCCCTAAGTGAATGCCGCCGACCGTGGTGACGGTTCCGGATGTTCCGAGCAGATGGAAGTTGTGGGCGTGTCCCGCTTGAGCGGCCACGAGGGCGAAATCCATGAGGAGTTCGGACACCTCCTCGACCATGCCCTCGAAGATCTTGGGCGTCACGTCGATACCGCCGTGGCGCTCGGCGAGCGTCACCACACCAACAGGGAGCGAATCCCACGCGCGGATCCGCTTGCACGGATCCGCGAAGGCATGCGGCGCCCGGCCGTCGAGCCAGGCGATCTCCGTGGATCCGCCGCCGATGTCGAACACGATGACGGACTGCGCCTTGGGATCGACCAGCGACGCGCAGCCCGTGACGGCGAGATAAGCTTCCGTCTTGCGGTCGACGATCTCAAGGTCGAGGTCGAGTTCCTCGCGCACACGCTCGATGAAGGCGGGGCCGTTCTCGGCGAGTCGGCAAGCTTCCGTTGCCACGAGTCGCGCGCGCCGCACGTCTTTCGCGGCCATCTTCTCGCGGCAGACGCGCAGGGCATCAAGGGTGCGATGGATGGCCCCGTCGCTCAGGCGGTTGCCGAGGCCAAGGCCCTCGCCCAGGCGCACGATCCGCGAGAAAGCATCCACGACCCGGAAGCCGAAATGTGCAGGTTCCGCAATGAGAAGGCGGCAGTTGTTCGTGCCGAGATCGAGCGCGGCATAGCTTCGCGACGAGCGCCGCCGCGGCTCCATCCTGGCCGTTTGCGCGGGACGGTCGGCCACCCAGGACGCGCCGTTTGCCGAGCCGCTGAGCGGTTCGGCGAGCCGGTCACCTTCTGCTGTCACGTCCGCTTTGACGGTCAAAACCTAAGTCCCCGCAGCACCCGCTTCGGGTGCCTGTTTGACCAGGAGAGTAACCGTCGCACCACCATCCTGCCAAGGGCACCCCCCGGAGTTTATGGTTTTGCCTCCAAGGAGGTACGAAGGACCGACTAGAGCGACAGGCCTCGGAAGCGCTCCGTGAGCCCGCTCAAAACGTCTGCGCTGACATTGGCAATCGCCACCCGCAGGTGCCCTTCCTGACCCGGCCCGAAATAGCTTCCGGGCAGGCACAGAACGCCCCGTTCGGTCGCGAGCTTCTCAGCAACCTGCTGCGCCTGACGGCCGGGGAACGGATGGCGCAGATACGCGAAATAGGCGCCGACCGACTCGATTATCCATTCCGGCAACGGCGCAAGCGCGTCCTGAAAAACCTGTGCACGGCGGTTGATCTCAGCCCGGTTGTCCTCGCGCCAGCCGCGCAAAGCCTCGATGGCCCAGGGCAGCGCGCCTTGGGCGGTGCGCGGAGCGCAGATCTGGATGCAGTCGAGAATCTTGGCGATCTGCTCGATGAGTTTTGCATCCGCCGTGATCGCGCCCGTGCGGTGGCCGGGGATCGCGTAGGATTTAGAGAACGAATAGAGCTGGATGACCGTCTTGCGCCAGTCGTCGCGGGTGAAGAGCCCATGGGCGCGGTTCATGCCTTGCGGCAGGAAGTCCCGGTAAGTCTCGTCGATGACGAGATAAATGCCGCGCCTGGCGCAGAGCTGGGCGAAGCTCTCGATCACATGAGCGGGATAGACGGCGCCGGTCGGATTGTTGGGCGTGACGAGGACGATGGCCCTGACCTTCTCGTCGATGAGCGCCTCGGCATCCTCGATACGCGGCACGAATCCGTTCTCCGCCCGGCACGGCAGCGGGCGCGGCTCAATGCCGAGCATGTCGAGGCTCATCTGGTGATTGAAGTACCAGGGTGTCGGCAGCAGCACTGCCTCATTGCGATGGGCGAGCAGCATCATGGCGGCGAAGAAGGCCATGTTGCAGCCGGCGGTGACCGCGGTGTCCTCCGGCCCGATGCGCCCCTCGTAGATGCGGGACAGCTCGGCCGCGTAGGCCTCCTTAAGCGGCGCATCGCCGTTGATCGGGCCGTATTGCGAGCCTGCGGGCGAGCCGGCGATGCCAGCCATCCTCTCCAGCAACTCGGCGTGCGGCGCGTTGCCAGGAACGGCTTGGGAGAGGTTGATCAGCGGCCCGTACGACCCGTCATAGCGCCTGATCCAGGCCTGCGCCTCCGGGATGGGAGGGCTGCCGACATCGGCGACAAGAGGGTTGATGGCATGGGCAGGACCGCTCGTCATGAAACCGTTCGACTCCGCGAAATGAGAAAGGGCAGGACGCCCGGTGAGCCTTCACCGAAACTGCCTGCCCTGCAAGGTGTGTTGTGCCGTCTCACTCACACCAGCCTCATCCTGAGGAGCCACGAAGTGGCGTCTCGAAGGATGCTCCAGTGAACACTGGAACCGCCCTCGTCCTTCGAGACGGTGCTTACGCACCTCCTCAGGATGAGGGCTATTGGTGGCGTGAATTGAGGACCGTTAGTCCTTCGCACGCTCCACGTAGGAGCCGTCTTCCGTCATGATCACCACGCGGGTGCCGGCCTGGATGTGGGGCGGCACCAGGGTGCGCACGCCGTTCGACAGCATGGCGGGCTTGTAGGACGAGGAGGCCGTCTGGCCCTTCACCACCGGCTCGGTTTCGGTGATTTCCAGCGTCACGCGGGCGGGCAGCTCGATGGCGATGGCGATACCGTTATGGATCGAGAGCATCACGGCCATGCCTTCCTGGAGATAGGCCTTCTGGTCGCCGATGATGTCCTCGGAAACCACGACCTGGTCGTAGGTCTCGGGGTTCATGAAGTGGAAGCCTTCACCATCCTGGTAGAGGAAGGTGTGCTCGCGGTCCTCAACGAACGCGCGCTCGACCTGCTCGGTGGTGCGGTAGCGCTCGGAGACCTTCACGCCGTCGGAGATGCGGCGCATGTCGAGCTGGGTGACCGGCGTGCCCTTACCGGGGTGGATGTTCTGGGCGGTGAGAACCACATAGAGCCTGCCGTCCATATCGACGACGTTGCCTTTGCGGAGCGTAGAGGCGATGACCTTCACGGGAGGCTTTCCTTGTGACAGATAGAGGCGCGTCGTGAGGGTCGGGTCGCCCGAGCCCCAGTGGCACCGAAAATGCTTTCGGTGCCGCAAGTAGCCTATCTTGGCGCAAATCGCCAGCCCGACCTCGCGGAACCCTTATGTATGGATAAGCCCCTGCCCGCTCCCTCGCCCTGGTGGACGCCTCACATCCACGCTGACCGCCGCCCCTTCCTCTTAGGGCGGAACCGGATCCAGGCGGCCTTGCGCGGGTTCTTTGCGCAGCGGGACTTTGTGGAGGTCGACACGGCCACGCTCCAGACTTCGCCGGGCAACGAGGCCCATCTCCATGCCTTCGCCACCGAGGCCATCGGGCTCGACGGGTCGCGGGCGCCTCTCTACCTCCACACCTCGCCGGAATTCGCCTGCAAGAAGCTGCTGGCGGCCGGCGAGCCGCGGATTGCGTGCTTCGCCCATGTCTACCGCAACCGGGAGCGCGGACCCCTGCACCACCCGGAATTCACCATGGTCGAATGGTATCTCGCTGGCGAGAGCTACGAGACGCTGATGAAGGATTGCGGGGAGATTCTGGGCCTTGCCGCCGAAACGGCGGGCACCCGCACTCTCAGCTTCCGCGGCCGCGAAACCGACCCGTTCCTGGAGCCGGAGCGCCTTAGCGTCGCCGAGGCGTTCGAGCGCTTCGCCGGCATCGACCTTCTCAGCACGATCGACAGGAATGGCGAAACTGAACGGGATCGTCTTGCCGCCAGCCTCAAAGCGGCAGGCCTGCGGGTGGCAGAGGATGACACCTGGGCCGATCTTTTCAGCCGCGTCATCGTGGAGCGGGTCGAACCCAATCTCGGCCTCGGTCGCGCCACGATCCTGGACGAGTACCCGGTCGCGGAAGCAGCGCTCGCGCGTCCAACTGCCCGCGACCCTCGGGTAGCCGAACGGTTCGAGCTTTATGCCTGCGGGGTGGAACTCGCCAACGCCTTCGGCGAGCTGACGGATACGGCCGAGCAGCGCCGCCGCTTCGAGGCCGAAATGGCGGAAAAGATGCGGGTCTACGGGGAAAGCTACCCTGTGGATGAGGATTTCCTGATGGCGCTCGCCCAGATGCCCGAGGCGAGCGGCATTGCACTCGGCTTTGATCGCCTCGTGATGCTCGCCACCGGCGCCTCCCGCATCGAGCAGGTGCTATGGGCGCCGGTGCCGGAGACCGGCCGGTGAACGCGTTGCGGCCCCTGCGGACCCCGGCCGAGCTGGTCGAGGCCGGCTTCGTCGCGCCCGAAGAAATCGCGGGCATTGAGGCGGTGGCCGAGCGCTATGCCGTCGCCATCAGCCCCGCCATGGCCGCCCTCATCGACCGCAACGACCCGAACGACCCCATCGCCCGCCAGTTCGTGCCCGACGCGGCGGAGCTGACCACATTACCCGAGGAGCGGGACGATCCCATCGGCGATCTGGCGCACAGCCCCGTCGAGGGAATCGTCCACCGTTATCCCGACCGGGTGCTGCTCAAGGCCGTGCATGTCTGCCCGGTCTATTGCCGCTTCTGCTTCCGCCGCGAGATGGTGGGGCCGCAGGGTCTCGGCACCCTCTCGCCCGAGGCGATGGACAAGGCCTTCGCCTATATCGCTGGCCATCCGGAGATCTGGGAAGTGATCCTCACCGGCGGCGACCCGCTGGTGCTGTCACCGCGCCGCCTCACGGAGATTATGCAGCGGCTTTCCGCCATCGACCACGTGAAGATCGTCCGCTTCCACACCCGCGTTCCCGTGGTGGAGCCGGAGCGGATCGACGCGGCTCTGATCGCTGCCCTGAAAGCCAGCGGCAAGACGGCCTACGTGGCGCTTCATGCCAACCATCCGCGCGAGCTGACCGCGGAGGCCCGCGCCGCCTGCGCCCGGCTGGTGGATTCCGGCATCGTGATGATCAGCCAGTCGGTGCTCTTGAGGGGCGTCAACGACGATCCCGATACCCTGGCCGCCCTGATGCGCGCCTTCGTGGAAAACCGGATCAAGCCCTACTACCTGCACCACCCCGACCTTGCGCCGGGCACGAGCCATTTCCGTCTATCCATCGAGGAAGGCCGCGCCCTCGTGGCAGACCTGCGCGGGCGGATCTCGGGCCTGTGCCAGCCCACCTACATCCTCGACATTCCGGGCGGGCACGGGAAGGCTGTGATCGGCCCTGACGCCATCCGGGAGAACGGAGGCTGCCACACGGTGTCGGACTTCCGGGGCGGCGAACACGCCTATCCTCCGTCAGAGTAACGGAACCAGTATCGGCACCAACCACAGCCTGATGTAAGATCGCTCCCCGGAAAGCTCTGGATTGGAGCCGGCTATGGCAAATGATGCGGTTGAACCTGCCCAGCGCGATGAGCAGCAGCGCATCGACTCGATCTTCCGCAGCGGTTCCATCACGGCGATCGGCGTCGTTGTCGGCTTCTCCCTGGGATTTCTGAGCCGCTGGGCGGCACTGCCCGGCGAATGGACCCATTCGGATCTCGTCTCGGTCGCCTTGATCACCCTGGGGCTAGCTCTGCAGGTCAAAGCGCTGGCCGATCTGCTCCAGGTTTCCTCGCTTCAGCTCAAGCGATACAACCGCTCAGTCCGATTTTTCCTGACCGGCCTCATCCTCGTCGGACTTGGGGTTGTGTTTGCCGTCTTTTCCGATCTTCTCGGCTTTGGCGGTATCGTTCTTCAAGGATGATCCGGGTCAGTCGAAAGCCGGCTTGCCGCTGCGGCCCTTCTTGATCTCGGCGCGCCGGCCCTTCGACTCCAGCCTGCGCTTCTTGGAAGCGAGCGTCGGACGTGTGGGCCGGCGGGGCTTCGGTCGCTCGGTGGCCTGTCGGACCAGCTCCACGAGCCGCTCCACCGCATCTTCCCGGTTGCGCTCCTGCGAGCGGAAGCGTTGTGCGGTGATGATCAGCACGCCGTCATTGGTCAGGCGACTGCCGGCAAGCCGCTCCAGCTTTTCCTTCACGTAGTCCGGCAGCGAGGGGGAGTTGCGCACGTCGAAGCGCAGCTGGACGGCGGTTTCCACTTTGTTGACGTTCTGCCCGCCCGGGCCAGAGGCGCGGATGAAGCTTTCCTGGAGTTCGGCTTCATCGAGCGCGATGGAGTTCGTCACCTGGATCATGGGGCCTCTGGCGGAACGCGAACACAGACAAGTGGAGCATCGGGACCGGAATCCAATGCAAGCTTATCCGGCGCTTGTCGAGCGTACCGGCAGGCTTTAAGCCCCTCATGCACCCTGCTTTCGCCGGATTGCCCGTTCCCTCCCGCTCCGGTTCCCTATGTCCGCCGTCTTCGCCAGCCTGATCCCGACCTTCCTGATCATCGCCACCGGCTGGCTGTGCCGGGCCACGGGTTTCGTGAACGAGCAGCAATGGGCCGGCATGGAGCGCGTCACCTATGTGATCTTCTTCCCGGCGCTCATCATCGACACCCTGGCGCGGGCCGACCTCTCTTCCGTGCCGGTGCTCGGCGTCGGCGGCGCGCTGGTCGGCGCGATCCTCACCATGGCGGTGATCGTGCTGGCGCTGCGCCCCGTGCTGGAGCGCCATTTCGGCATTGACGGCCCGAGCTTCACATCAATTTTCCAGGGCGCAACGCGCTGGAACACCTTTGTGGCCCTTGCCGTTGCCGGCAGCCTGTTCGGCCAACGCGGCATCGCACTGATCGCGGTCGCCATCGCCGCCATGGTGCCGCTCCTCAACCTGCTCGCCTTCTATGTGTTCATCCGCTTTGCCGGCCAGCCCCGGCGAAGTCCTTTCGATATCCTGCGCTCCTTCGTAACCAATCCATTCATCTGGTCATGCGCCGTGGGGCTTGCCCTCAACCTGCTGGCGCCTCCGCTGCCGAAACCATTGGCCGCCTATATCGAGATCATAGGCCGGGCGGCGTTGGCTGCGGGCCTCCTGATCGTCGGCGCGGGCCTCGACATCCGGCGCCTTGCCCGCCCGGGCCTCCCTCACGCCTTAACCGCGGGCCTGAAGCTGATCCTGCTACCTGTCATCGCGGGAGCTCTGGCAGGCTTTGCAGGTGTGACCGGCAACGACATGACGGTGACTATCATCGCCGCCTCCGTGCCCTGTGCCAGCGCGGCTTACGTGCTCGCACGCCAGATGGGCGGCAATGCCGGGCTTATGGCGGAGATCCTGACACTGCAGACCCTGCTGGCCCTGTTCTCCATGCCGGTGCTGATCTCCCTCCTGGGTTGATGGGTGGCCGTCATTCTGCAATTACAGGTATAATATGGTGACTTGTCATATTGCCGGTTGTGCTGCTAACTAGGCAAATTGCAACAGTGAGACAGCTTCATCCCTCATGACCAAAGCCCTCCGCCCCACCGGGAAAGCACCGTCCATCGATGACGTTTCGGGCGCTGAGGACAGCGTTCACCCTGGCCGCAAGATGAGCCCCGCAGAAACGGCCCAGTACGTGGCCGAGTTTTCGGCGGAGCTGTCCTATCTCGCCCGCGAGGCCAGTCTCGACCTTCTGGCCTATCTTCTCGATATGGCTCGGCTGGAAGCCATCCGGGCGGTGCAGTCCGGCGACAAGGATGACTAAATCCTAAGCAGCGACACAGCATTGCCGCCGTGACGTTCGAGGCGCCCGGCGATCTCAAGTTCAAGCAAGGCCGTTTGCACTGAGCGGATCGACAGGCCGGATTGCCGGACGAGATCGTCGATGGCGACCGGCGACGGGCCAAGGAGCGTGATCAGGTCGGCCTGCCCCTCCTCCGCCTCATCCTCAATTCCGGCGTCGGGCATCACAGGCCGCACCGGCGCGCGGGCGATGTCTGGCAGGTCGAGTTCGTCCCAGAGCTCTTCCGACCCAAGGGTGTAATGCGGCTCCTCGGCGCTCCGGTCGAGGCTGGGACCCGAGGCGATCAGCGGCTCCAGCACGCTCGTCACATGCTCGATTCCGGCGCAGAGGGTGGCGCCGTCACGGATGAGGTCGTTGGTGCCCTCAGCGCGTGGATCGAGCGGTGAGCCCGGCACGGCGAAGACCTCGCGGCCCTGCTCCAGGGCAAAGCGCGCGGTGATCAACGAGCCGGAACGCCGCGCCGCCTCCACCACCACCACCCCGTAGGAGAGGCCGGAGACGATGCGGTTGCGGCGCGGGAAGTCACGTCCGCGCGGCTCCCAGCCCATGGGCATTTCGGAGATCACCGCCCCGCCCTGCTCCACAATGGCCTGAAGCAGCGGCTCGTTCTGGGGCGGATAGATCCGGTCTTGCCCACCGGCAAGCACCGCCACCGTGCCGGTATCGAGCGTCGCTTTGTGGGCTCTCGTGTCGATGCCCCGCGCCAGGCCTGAGACCACCACATAGCCAGCTTCGCCCAACTGGCGCGCGAGGCGCTCAGTAAATGTGAGACCGGACGCGGAGGCGTTGCGCGAGCCGACGATGGCGACGGAGGGCTTCGCCAGCACCGCCGCATTGCCGCGAAGCGCAATCAGCGGAGGAGCGGTATCGATGGCCTGGAGGGTCTTGGGATAATCCGGCTCGCCCATGGCGATGAAGCGCACGCCGAGGCGCGCGGCCGCGGCCATTTCCTTCTCGGCCTCGGCCCGGCTGTACACTTTGAGCAGCAGGCGCCCGCCGCGGCGGGCCAGATCCGGCAGAGCGTCCAGTGCGGCTCCCGCCCCGCCATACTGATTGATCAGGGCGCGGAAGGTGCGCGGGCCCACGTTTTCCGAGCGGATGAGGCGAAGCCAGTCGAGACGCTGCTCATCCGTCAGGATCATGGGATCATCCCTTCTGCCCGATCTTGCCTTCGGTCCCGGCAAGGAGGCGGCTGATGTTCTGCCCGTGCTTCCACCACAGCAGCGCCACGAGCACCACGGCAATGCCGGCCATGCCGGGCTCGCCTAGCAGCCACAGAACGATCGGCGAGGCCGCGCTGGCAACCAGGGCTGAGAGCGAGGAATACTTGGACGCGAAAGCGACGCCGAGCCAGATCAAACAGAAGATCAGCGCCGCGAGCGGCTTCAGGCCGATCAGCACGCCGATGAAGGTGGCAACGCCCTTGCCGCCCTTGAACCCGAGCCAGACCGGAAAGAGGTGGCCGAGGAAGGCCCCGAGGGCAGCCACGGTTGCGAATTGCGGGCCCCATTGCGCGGCGACGAGCACCGCCGCAGTGCCTTTCAGGGCATCGGCTACAAGCGTTGCGGCCGCGAGACCCTTGTGGCCGGTGCGCAGCACGTTGGTGGCGCCGATATTGCCGGATCCGATCTTCCGTACGTCGCCCAGACCCGCCATGCGGGTGAGGATCAACCCGAACGGGATCGAGCCCAGGAGATAGCCGAAAAGCAGAGCCGCTAGCAGGTACAGGAGATTGGCCTCGTCAGACATGCACTTCTCGTTACATCGTTTCGCGTTGAAAAACCACCCGGCCCGCCACCATCGTGACGGTCACCTGGCCTTCGAGGCGTGCTTCGTCGAAGGGTGTGTTCTTGGACAGGGACTTGAGTTGGCGTTTGTCGAGCACATAGGGCGCATCCGGATCGAACAGGATCAGGTCGGCGGGAGCACCGACCGCAAGACGACCACCGGGCAAGCCTAAGATTTCCGCGGGTTTCGTCGACAGGGCCCGCAGGAGTTTCGGCAGGGAAATGCGGTCCGAGTGGACGAGGCGCAGGGCCGCTGACAGCAAGGTCTCGAGCCCCACGGCCCCATCGGCCGCTTCCGCGAAGGGCAGGCGCTTGTTCTCAACATCCTGTGGATTGTGGTCCGAGACGATCACGTCGATGGTGCCGTCGGCCAGTGCCTCGATCATCGCCTGCCGGTCGTCCTCGTGGCGCAACGGCGGCGAGAGCTTCAGGAAGGTGCGGTAATCGCCGATGTCGTTCTCGTTGAGCGCCAGATGGTTGATGGAGACGCCGCAGGTCACCGGCAGCCCCCTCGCCTTCGCGGCGCGCACGATCTCGGCCGAGTCGGCGCAGGAGATCATGGCCGCGTGGTAGCGCCCGCCGGTGAGGCGCACGAGGCGGATGTCGCGCTCCAGCATCACCGTCTCGGCCTCGCGCGGGATGCCGGGCAGGCCAAGCCGTGAGGCGAACTCGCCCTCGTTCATCACGCCCTGCCCGACGAGATCGGGATCCTCCACATGGTGGATGATCAGCGCGTCGAAGTCGCGAGCATAGGTGAGCGCGCGGCGCATCACCTGGGCGTTCGTGACCGGGCGCGCGCCGTCCGTGAAGGCGATGGCGCCGGCCTCTTTCAAACGACCGATCTCCGCCATCTCGGCACCCTGCAGTCCCTTCGTAAGAGCCGCGGCGGGGCGGATGTTGACCATGGAGGTGTCGCGGGCGCGGCGCACAATGAAGTCGATCACCGCCGGATCGTCGAGGGCCGGGCTCGTGTCCGGCATCGACACGACGGTGGTGACGCCACCCGCCGCAGCCGCCTCGCCGGCGCTCTTCAGGGTCTCGCGATAGGGCCCGCCCGGCTCGCCGATGAAGGCGCGCATGTCGATGAGGCCTGGGGCCAGAACCTGACCGCCGCAATCGATCACCTGGGTGTCTTCGGAAACGGCAACTTGAGGTCCGATGGCCTGGATGACGCCATCGCGCACCAGCACGCCGCCGCGCTCCTCCCGGCCGCTGGCAGGGTCGATGAGGCGGGCGTTCTTGAAGAGGATGGGTTGGTTGCTCATGACGCCTCTCACCGGTTCGGCAGATGGCTCGCCAGAGCCTCCAGCACCGCCATGCGCACGGCGACGCCCATTTCGACCTGCTCGCGGATGAGCGACTGGGCGCCGTCCGCCACGTCGGAGGAGATCTCGACGCCCCGGTTCATGGGGCCGGGATGCATCACGAGCGCGTCTGGCTTGGCGAAGTTGAGCTTTTCCTGGTCGAGGCCGTAGAAGCGGAAATACTCCTTCACGGAGGGCACGAAGGAGCCGTTCATGCGCTCGCGCTGGAGGCGCAGCATCATGACGATGTCGGCGTCCTTCAATCCCTTCTCCATGCTGGTGAAAGTCTCGAAGCCGAGCCGCGCGATCCCCGGCGGGATCAGGGTCGAGGGCGCGACAAGCCGCACCCGCGCGCCCATGGCGGCGAGCAGGATCATGTTGGAGCGCGCCACCCGGGAATGCAGGATGTCGCCGCAGATCGCAACCGTGAGGCCCTCGATGCGGCCCTTGTTGCGCCGGATGGTGAGCGCATCGAGGAGCGCCTGGGTCGGGTGCTCGTGCGCGCCATCGCCGGCGTTGACCACCGAGCAGTCGACCTTCTGGGAGAGCAGATGCACCGCGCCCGCCGCGTGGTGACGCACCACGATGATGTCGGGCCGCATGGCGTTCAGGGTCACGGCCGTGTCGATCAGGGTCTCGCCCTTCTTCACCGAGGACGAGCCGACCTGCATGTTCATCACGTCGGCGCCAAGGCGCTTGCCGGCTATCTCGAAAGACGACTGGGTGCGGGTGGAGGCCTCGAAGAAGAGGTTGATCTGGGTTCGCCCTCGAAGCGTCGTCTTCCGCTTCTCGACCTGACGGCTCACCTCGACCTGTTCGTCGGCGAGGTCGAGCAGCGCCCGAATGTCCAAGGGAGACAGCCCCTCGATGCCGAGGAGATGCCGGTGGGGAAAAACGGATCGGGGGGCGTCTGTCATCTTAAAGCGATGGCTATAGGCGCTCCGGGAAACGGCGGCAAGCAAGGGATTTGGCCGTGGGCCATCTTATGCCCAGCCGCCGCGCATGTAACCTTGACCATGGACTTAATCCCTTGCTGGAGCGAACCGTCGTGGCCATATTGTAAGGAGCATGCCGACCGGCTCGATTTGACTTGTCGGCCATCATCACCCACTTATCGCGCCCTGCGGCGGTCAGCCTCTGGCCGCCGTCTGTCGTCTGGGCAGAGGGCACCGGTCCGCTGCCGCTTTTAGGAAGCTGTTCATGAAAGTCCTCGTCGTCGAGTCGCCTGCCAAGGCCAAGACGATCAACAAATATCTCGGCAAGGATTACGAGGTCCTGGCCTCCTTCGGGCATATCCGCGATCTGCCCGCGAAGGACGGTTCGGTCGACCCGAATGCCGATTTCCGCATGATCTGGACGCTCGAGGACAGGGGCTCGAAGCGGGTTTCCGACATCGCCAAGGCGATTAAGGGGGCCGAGAAGCTCATCCTGGCCACCGACCCGGACCGCGAGGGCGAGGCGATCTCCTGGCACGTGCTGGAGGCCCTGCGCGAGAAGCGCGTGCTGAAGGACCTGCCGGTCGAGCGCGTGACTTTCAACGCCATCACCAAGGATGCCGTGCAGGCCGCTCTGCGCCAGCCGCGCCAGATCGACCAGGCGCTGGTGGATGCGTACCTCGCCCGCCGCGCCCTCGATTATCTCGTGGGCTTCACCCTCTCGCCCGTGCTTTGGCGCAAGCTCCCCGGCGCCCGCTCGGCCGGCCGCGTTCAATCGGTGGCGCTGCGCCTCGTCTGCGACCGTGAGCTCGAGATCGAGACTTTCAAGCCGCGGGAATACTGGTCGCTGATCGCCACGCTTGCCACCAAGGACGGCGGCGTGTTCGACGCACGCCTCGTGGGCGCCGACGGCAAGAAGATCCAGCGCCTCGACATCGGCAACGGCAAGGACGCTGAAGCCTTCAAGAAGGACCTGGAGCTCGCGACCTTCTCGGTGGCGAACATTGAGGCCAAGCCCGCCAAGCGCCACCCCTACCCCCCCTTCACCACCTCGACCCTGCAGCAGGAAGCCTCCCGCAAGCTTGGGCTGGCGCCGGCCCAGACCATGCGCATCGCGCAGCGTCTTTATGAAGGCGTCGATATCGGCGGCGAGACGGTCGGCATCATCACCTATATGCGAACCGACGGCGTCGACATGGCGCCTGAGGCCGTGCAGGCCGCCCGCCGGGTGATCGGCAAGGAATACGGCGACCGCTATGTGCCCGGCGCCCCGCGCAAGTACACCACCAAGGCCAAGAACGCCCAGGAAGCCCATGAGGCCGTCCGCCCGACGGACATGAGCCGCCTCCCGAAGCATGTGGCCAAGTACCTGGAGCCCGAGCAGGCGCGCCTCTACGACCTGATCTGGACCCGCACCATCGCGAGCCAGATGGAATCGGCCGAGCTGGAGCGCACCACCGCCGACATCACGGCCCAGGTGGGTCCGCGCAAGCTGGACCTTCGTGCCACCGGCCAGGTGATCAAGTTCGACGGCTTCCTGACACTCTACAACGAGAGCAGGGACGACGACCCGGACGAGGACGAGGGCCGCCTGCCCCCGATGAAGGCCGGCGATCCCCTGGAGCGCCGCCGCATCGCCTCGACCCAGCACTTCACCGAGCCGCCGCCGCGCTATTCGGAGGCCTCCCTGGTCAAGCGCATGGAGGAGCTCGGCATCGGCCGGCCTTCGACCTACGCGGCCGTGCTCCAAACCCTGCGCGACCGCGAATACGTCAAGATCGAGAAAAAGCGCCTTGTCCCCGAGGACAAGGGCCGCATCGTCACCGCCTTCCTGGAAAGCTTCTTCCGCCGCTACGTGGAATACGATTTCACCGCGGATCTGGAGGAGCAGCTCGACCGGGTCTCGAACAACGAGATCGACTGGAAGCAGGTGATGCGCGAGTTCTGGAACCACTTCTCGGCCGCCATCGGCGAGACCAAGGAGCTGCGCACCACGGAGGTGCTCGATGCGCTCAACGAGCTGCTCGGGCCGCACATCTTCCCGGACAAGGGCGACGGCTCCAACCCGCGCACCTGCCCGACCTGCGGCACGGGCCAGCTTTCGCTGAAGCTCGGCAAGTTCGGCTCCTTCATCGGCTGCTCGAACTATCCAGAATGCAAGTTCACCCGCCAGCTCGCCGCCACGGGCGTCGACGGTGACGGAGAGGGCTCGTCCGAGAACGGCGGCCAGCCGGGCGTGAAGGTACTGGGCCAAGACCCGGATACGGGCCTCGAAGTGACCCTGCGCGATGGCCGTTTCGGCCCCTTCGTCCAGCTCGGCGAAGGCGAGAAGCCCAAGCGTTCCTCCCTGCCGAAGGGACTTTCACCGGCCCAGGTCGATCTGGAAAAAGCCCTCAAGCTCTTGGCACTGCCGCGTCAGGTGGCGGTCCACCCTGAATCGGGCGAGCCGATCCTAGCGAGCATCGGCCGCTACGGGCCGTACGTTCAGCACGGCAAGACCTATGCCAATCTGGGCGCCGGGGACGACGTGCTTGAGATCGGCGCGAACCGGGCCATCGACCTGATAGTCACCAAGGAGAGCGGTGGAGGCGGCGCCCGTCGCGGCGCGGCCGATCCGGGCCGTCCCCTGGGTGAGGATCCGGAATCGGGCAAGCCCATCGTGGTGAAGGCCGGCCGCTTCGGCCCCTACGTGACGGACGGCGAGACCAACGCGACCCTGCCGCGCTCGATGGCTGCGGAGGCGGCGACGCTCGCCGATGCGGTGGAGCTTCTGAAGGCGCGCCGGGCAGCCGGCCCGTCGAAGAAGCCCGCCCGTGGCCGCAAGGCTGCTGCCAAGAAAGCCCCTGCCAAGAAGGCTGCCGCCAAGGCGCCTGCTGCCAAGAAGACAGCGACCAAGACCGCAGCCAAGAAGAGCACGGCCAAGAAGGCGGCTCCGAAGAAGGCTGCCACCAAGACGGCTGCCGCTAAGAAGACCGCCAAGGCAGGCTAACGGCGATGGACGAGTGGGTGTTCTGGCTGAAGGAGGAATACGGCGACCACGTCGAGATTTCGCTGCGGCTGCTTGTGGCGACGATCGCCGGCATGGTGGTCGGCCTCAACCGGGACCTCCATAACAAGCCGATCGGGATGCGGACCCTGGGCCTCGTGGCGCTGGGCTCCGCCATCGTGATTCTGTCGGGCTCGGTTTATGAGGGGCTTCACTTCTCGCAGGACGCGGTCAGCCGTGTCGTGCAGGGCATTCTCACGGGTCTGGGCTTTCTCGGTGCAGGCTCGATCCTGCGGGCCAAGGACGGTACCGAGGTTCAGGGCCTCACAACGGCGGCAACGGTGTGGATCGCGGCAGGTCTCGGGGTGACGGCAGGCCTGGGGGCCTGGTTCATCACGGTGGCCGGCACCCTGGTCACGCTCTTCCTGCTGACCTATGGCACCAGGGTCGAAGCAAAGCTCATTCGGGTCTTCGGCAAGAGCAATCGTTCGGACGAGGAAACCTTAGAAGACTAGGCTCAAGCCCACCACGGCCACAGCCGCCATGCCGAGCCAGATCAGGCTTGAGCCATAGGAGCGCGATGCGGCCGGTGTGTTGTCGGGTTCGTCGAAAGCGAAGGCTTCGCCTGCATTACGTGCGGCGCGGTCGAGGTGAAGCTTCTGGGCTGGCGCCAAAGTCGTCCGCGTCGTCACGATCAGATCTCCCGTTAAGCTCATGCTTAACCATTCAACGTGAATGGAATTTAAACAGTTCCGGATGACATGCGTAAGACAGCCTTTAGGGGGAATTCGCTGGTAACCTTTATGGACTAAGTTCCTCCTCAAATTTATGGCTTGTGACTGAAAATCACCTTCACGTTTCCGTTTTGTTCTCGTATAAAAACGGGATGAGAAATAGTGTAAAGAAGCGCGAATCATCATCCCGGACCAAGGTCCTAATGACAGATAACGACGATCTCTTCGGGGGCGCCGCGGCCAAGCGTGCCGCGCCTGCCACGGCCCGCAACGCCGCCGTCAAGGTCTCCCGCCAGGCGCCGCCTCCGCAAGGCACGCCGGGTGAGGCCGGCTATGACGCGTCTGCCATCGAGGTGCTGGAGGGGCTGGAGCCCGTCCGCCGCCGGCCGGGCATGTATATCGGCGGCACGGACGAAAAGGCCCTGCACCACCTCTTTGCCGAGGTGATCGACAACTCCATGGATGAGGCGGTTGCGGGCCACGCGACCTTCATCGAGGTGGAGCTGGAGGAAGGCGGCTGGCTCTCCGTCACGGACAACGGGCGCGGCATCCCGGTCGATCCGCACCCCAAGTTCCCGAAGAAGTCGGCTCTCGAAGTGATCATGACCACCCTGCACGCGGGCGGCAAGTTCGACTCGAAGGTCTATGAGACTTCGGGCGGTCTGCACGGCGTCGGCGTGTCGGTGGTGAACGCCCTTTCGGAAATCCTCGAGGTCGAGGTCGCCCGCGGCCAGACCCTCTATCGGCAGATCTTCTCCCGAGGCATTCCGCAGGGAAAGATCGAGACCGTGGGCCGCGTGCTCAACCGGCGCGGCACCAAGGTGCGCTTCAAGCCCGACTGGCAGATCTTCGGCAAGGAGGCTCATTTCCAGCCCCGCCGACTGTTCAAGATGGCCCGCTCCAAGGCCTATCTGTTCGGCGGCGTCGAGATCCGCTGGAAATGCGCCCCGTCGCTGGTCGAGGGCCTTACCAACGTTCCGGCGGAGGCGACCTTCAAGTTCCCGAACGGCCTGAAGGATTACCTGCTCCACGACATCGAGGGCAAGGAACTGGTTACGGACCAGATCTTCTCCGGCAAGATCACCAAGCCCGGTAGCCATGGCTCGCTGGAGTGGGCGGTCGCCTGGATGACCAACGAGGACGGGTTCTCCACCTCATACTGCAACACGGTGCCCACCCCTGAGGGCGGCACGCACGAGAACGGCCTGCGCATCGCCCTGCTCCGCGGGTTGCGTGAGCATGCCGAGCGCGTGAACCAGGCCAAGCGCATGGCGGCGGTGACCACCGACGACGTGATGGCTACCTGCGCGTCCATGCTCTCCGTCTTCATCCGTGAGCCGGAATTCCAGGGCCAGACCAAGGACAAGCTGGCCACCGTCGAGGCCGGCCGCATTGTCGAGAACTCGATTCGAGACACCTTCGACCACTGGCTCGCGGCCTCGCCGCAGCAGGCCAACAAGCTGCTCGACTGGGTGATCGACCGGGCGGAAGAGCGCCTGCGCCGCCGCCAGGAGAAGGAGGTCGCCCGCAAGACCGCGACCCGCAAGCTGCGCCTGCCCGGCAAGCTGGCCGACTGCTCCAATGCCGGCGCCAAAGGCTCCGAGCTCTTCCTGGTCGAGGGCGACTCGGCCGGCGGTTCGGCCAAGCAGGCCCGCGACCGCGCCACGCAAGCCGTTCTGCCGCTGCGCGGCAAGATCCTGAACGTGGCCTCGGCCGGACGGGACAAGCTGCACCAGAACCAGCAGATTTCCGATCTCGTCCAGGCGCTCGGCTGCGGCCAGGGCTCGCAGTTCCGCGACGCCGATCTCCGCTACGAGAAGGTCATCATCATGACCGACGCGGACGTGGACGGCGCCCACATCGCCACCCTGCTGATCACGTTCTTCTACCGGCAGATGCCCAAGCTCATCGATAACGGGCACCTTTACCTGGCGGTCCCGCCGCTCTACCGGCTGACGCAGGGCGCGAAATCGGCCTATGCCCGCGACGAGGCCGACCGGGAGCGCCTCATGAAGACGGTGTTCAAGGGCAGCGGCAAGATTGAGATCAGCCGCTTCAAGGGCCTGGGCGAGATGCTGCCGGGACAGCTCAAGGAGACCACCATGGACCCGAAGAAGCGCCTGCTTCTGAAGGTGGTGGTGGCCGACGACGAGAGGCCAGAGGCCAGCGATGTGGTGGAGCGCCTGATGGGAAACAAGCCCGAAGCCCGCTTCGCCTTCATCCAGGAACGCGCGGCGTTTGCCGACGAGGCCGACCTAGATATCTGATCGAGCATGGGCGAGGACTCATTTCACGCGGCCTCATCAATCAAGGCACATGCGCGGTTTGAGTATTCCTTCCCCTCACGACAAGCTCGGCTGGAGGAGCTGGTTCTTCTCAATTGGCTGGTTTCTCCCCCAAGGCTTTTGACGTAAAAGGCCGGCGTTTTCACGCCGGCCTTTTTGTCTATGACTTGCTCTGGGTGTGGTGTTTAGATCCAGAGCAGGGCGAAGCTGGAGGCGGAGAGCGCCAGGCCCTTGCTCAAGGTGGCGAACTGCACCTGAGCCGCCCCGCCCGCCCCGTCCGCATCGTAGAACAGCGCCCCCGTGCCGCTGTTGTACACCAGACGGTGCGCTGCCGTGGTGGCCGCCGCCCCGAAGGCCAGCTGGAAGCCAAACACCTCGCCCTGGTTGGCAAAGGCCGTGAACGTGTTGCGCGTCAGCTGCAAAAGGTCAGGCCCGCCCACGCCAAAGTCGTTGACCACATCCACGTTGCCCGCGCCCAGCGCCCCGTCAAAGCGGAAGATGTCGGTGCCGTTGCCGCCGGTGAGCCAGTCCGAGCCCGCCCCGCCGATCAGCAGGTCGTGGCCCTCGCCGCCCACCAGCCAGTCGCCGCCGCCAAAGCCCCAGAGCTGATCGTCGCCGCCATGGCCGAACAGCTCGTTGTAGTGCTCGTTGCCGCCGAGCGCATCGGCATAGGCGGAGCCCGCCAGGCCCTCGATGCCCGCGTAAGTGTCGCACCACGCCTCGCCCTGGTTGCGCCAGCTCTCGCCAAGGTTGGCCGTCACGCCGGATGTGGCATGCACGTAGGAGGCAAAGTCGTGCCCGGCGCCGCCGTCGAGCACGTTTGCGCCCCCGCCGCCATGCAGCACGTCCCAGCCCTCGCCGCCCGACAGGGTGTCGGCCCCGCCGCCACCGAACAGCTCGTCGTTGCCGCCCTCGCCATAAAGCTGGTTGGCGCCCTCGTTGCCGGCCAGCAGGTCGGCAAAGCCGGAGCCGATCAGGCCCTCGATCGACCGGTACACGTCGCCGGTCGCGCCGCCGGAGTTGGTGAACGACAGGATGTTCAGGCGCGCCTGCACCCCGCCCCAGGACGAGGCGTAGCTCACCAGATCGAAGCCCTCGCCGCCGTCCAGTGTGTCGGCGCCCAGGCCGCCGTCGAGCCGGTCGTTGTCGCCGCCGGCGAGCAGGTGGTCGTTGCCGGACAGGCCGAACAGGCTGTCGTGGCCGAAGCCGCCATAGACGGTGTTGTCGGCGTGATCGCCCGTAAGCTGGTCGGCGAAGTTCGAGCCGGCCAAGCCCTCGATGCCCTCGTAAGCATCGCCTGCCGCCTCACCGGTGTTGGAGGTGCTGTCGAGCAGGCTGGCGGTCACGGCGGTGGTGTAGCCGGCGAGATCGAAGCCTGAGCCGCCCACGAGCCAGTCGGCCTCGGTGCCGCCGATGAGCACGTCGTCGCCGGCACCGCCCACGAGGTAGTCGCGCCCGGCCAGGCCCGAGAGCCGGTCGTCGCCGTTGTGACCGTAGAGGTTGTTGCCGTCCCAGTTGCCGGTGAGCGTGTCGTTGAAGGCCGATCCACTCAGCGCTTCGATGCTGGCGTACACGTCACCCGCCGCATCGCCCGTGTTCTGCGCGGCATCGGACAGGTTCGCCACAACCGCTGCCGCGGCATGATAGTAGCTGGCGAAGTCGTAGCCTGCGCCGCCGTAGAGCCAGTCGGCCCCGCCGCGGCCCTCCAGCACATCGTCGCCGCCGTTGCCGTACAGCTCGTTGCCAGCTTGGTTGCCCGCCAACTCGTCGCCATAGGCCGAGCCGTTGAGGCCTTCGATTGCGTTGTAGGTATCGCCGGACGCATCACCGGTGTTCCGCCAATTTGTCAGCAGATCCACCACCACGCCCGTTTTGGCGGTGGCGTAATCGGCATAGTCGACGCCGAAGCCACCAGACAGCTGGTCACCGCCGGCTCCGCCTACGAGGTTGTCGCTGCCTTCCTGACCACGCAGGATATCATTTCCATCTTGGCCATAGAGCATATCCTGCCCATCGCCTCCGAGCAGAATATTTACGTCATCATCTCCTCTAAGTATATCGTTGAACTGTGAGCCCCAAATGCCTTCGACATTAGCGTAGGTATAACCAATGGCTTCGCGCTTATTATCGAATGAATTAGATAAGCTCGCAGTAATACCGACAGCAGAGCTCTCATAGCTCACAATATCGAATCCACTTCCACCGTCGAGCTGATCAGGCCCTGCTCCAGCAATCAGAACATCATTTCCGGAGCCACCTAGCAGTACATCGGCGCCATCCAGACCTGCGAGAGTGTCATTCCCTCTACCGCCTGATATAAGACCACTAGCAACTAAGTTGTCATGGGAGGCTGTCCCGATCAATATCGAGAGATGATAATCCTGACCAGATGAATTGACATAGGTGACACCAGCCTGTGAGGCATCACTAGCCTTTTCATTAGTTATCCGCTCCCAAGTATCCTTGATAGTATCTGTTATCCAGTCGCCAGCACGCTCAATAGTCATAGGCTGGTCAGAATCATTAGCTTCAAAGACTGTTTCGACTCTAGTGACTGACCTAGATGTCGAAACACCTGCATCTGAGGTGGTAGTCTTAATCTCTTCAATTTCGGTTACACTGCCCCGCCCAAACCAATTCGGTGTTGTTGTGCAGTTTCTTGTGATCTCAATTTCATTACCGTCTTCACCGATCTGCCAGCTTTTACCAGATCCATTTGAATCAAATATAGCGGAATATTCCTTCTCACCATCGGATGAGTACCTGACTATATTTCTAGTGCCATTCTCATCTTCAGATTCTACTGTTTCCTTTCCATTAGCGTGTAGTGTGTTAGAAACTGAACTCTTTCCATCATTACGAGTGCGTACAATTGATCCATTTGATTTTACTTCATAAGATTCATAAGTCCCATCTTAGTTTTTCGTCCAAGATAAGATAAGCTTGCCACCTTCATCGTTTTTACTAAATGTAATCTTGCCGTCTGGATATTCTTTCCTTGAGGAAAACTCACCATTGGGACTGGTTGAATACCAAGTTTTCATCCCATCTGGATGCTCGGATAGTGAGACTGAGGAACCGTCAGCGCGTTGTAACGTAGTGACCCTGGTGCCATCTGATAGTGTCAGCCGAGCCGTTGTATGACCGCCTAGATGATCGGTGGAGACACTGCCGTTCTCGTTTACGACTGTTACCCCACCACCGCTGCTACCACCATTGATGGCACCACCGTATGTGACTTGCATCGTTCCCTGCGCAACACCAGTAGCTGCAGCAGTCATCATGTAATCTAGGTAGGCTTGTTCAAGAGAGCTCAGCATTGGTAGACCCCACCAATTCAGTATGACACCGACTTGGGATATTCCGCGCAGAAATCTCGATGCCTGTTAACTCCCGGTACATATAGGATTTTAAGGAATATTAGGCGCTAAGTAATTGGTTTACATGCAGAAAGTGCATAAATTGCTCTCGCTCAACCTTTGATCCTACCTAACCTAACGACATCATTATCAACTCTAGATAGCTTCCTTAAGTCACCGTAGATTCGGGGAATTGCCGCCAGACTCCGGAAGGTCTGCTGAACACGCTACAGCAACACCTTTTCGCACGGCACCTTGGTGACGGTGGCGAGGCACTTGAGGATGACTGATGGCATTTTTTCTGCCGCGAATTCGCCTCTGACGGTTCCGCACTGCCACCGGAATATATCACTGAAGAAGCTGTAAGCTTCAACGAACATCCTTGAGTCGTCTGCTAGCAAGCCGACCGCCCGTGCATCAGCAAAAGCAGCTTCTGACGAAAGGCCGGTGAGCGACAGGTGCTTACAACATTGCGAACCCGCTTGGCATCGCATTTTGTGGTTAGGATGCCCTTCACTGCCTCCGTCAGCTCGGCTCCGAAGGTTTCGCCTGCGGCGTGCTCACGGGCGTGGGTGAGCGCCATGTGTTCCCAGCGTTCAGCATCAATCCGTTAACAGGCAACAAGGTCCTTGAGCCAAATACCGGCACCAGCGGGCGTCATACCAAAATCTCGTGAACTTCCGCCACGAAGCTGATACAGGACCGCTTCATCTGAGACCCAGACCGATTGAGAGAGACGCGATGAACGCGCCAAAGTCCGACTTCCTGAAGGTGCTCACCGAGCGGGGCTTCATTCACCAGACCTCCGACTTCGAGGGCGTGGACGCTGCGGCCCTGGAGAACCGGCTGACCACCTATGTGGGCTATGACTGCACCGGGCCGTCTCTTCATGTGGGCCACCTGCTCTCGATCATGATGCTGCACTGGCTGCAGAAGACGGGAGCCGGAAAGCCCATCACCCTCATGGGCGGCGGCACGACCCGGGTGGGCGATCCTTCGGGCAAGGACGAAAGCCGCAAGCTCCTCACTGTGGAGCAGATCGAGGCCAACAAGGACAGCATCAAGACGGTCTTTTCGCGCTTCATCTCGTTCGGCGAGGCTAAGACCGATGCCATCATGGTCGACAACGCCGAGTGGCTGACCAAGCTCAATTACATCGAATTCCTGCGCGACGTGGGCCGGCATTTCTCGGTCAACCGCATGCTGTCGTTCGACAGCGTGAAGCTGCGTCTCGACCGGGAGCACGAGCTGTCGTTCCTGGAATTCAACTACATGATCCTCCAGGCCTACGACTTCGCGGAACTCAACAAGCGCTACGGATGCATCCTGCAGATGGGCGGCTCGGACCAGTGGGGCAACATCGTCAACGGCATCGATCTCGGCCGCCGTCTCGGCACGCCGCAGCTCTACGCCGTCACCTGCCCGCTGCTGACCACGGCCTCCGGCGCGAAGATGGGCAAGACTGCCTCCGGCGCGGTGTGGCTCAACGCCGATATGCTGAGCCCCTACGACTACTGGCAGTTCTGGCGCAACACCGAGGATGCGGACGTAGCCCGCTTCCTCAAGCTCTTCACGATCCTGCCGATGGACGAGATCGCTCGCCTCGAGGCGCTCCAGGGCGCCGACATCAACGAGGCAAAGAAGGTTCTCGCAACGGAAGCAACCGCCCTCCTCCATGGCCGCGAGGCGGCGGAGCTGGCATCCGACACAGCCCGCAAAACCTTCGAGCAAGGCGCGTTGGCAGAGAGCCTACCGACGGTCGAGATCGCTTCGGATGTGCTGAAGAGTGGGCTTGGCGTGCTGGCGGCCTTCGGGCCGGACTACGCCAAGCTGGTGCCGTCATCGAGCGAAGCGCGCCGGCAGATCAAGAGCGGCGGCCTGAGGGTCAACGACCAAGCCGTGTCGGACGAGCGCGGCACCTTGAGCCTGTCGGATGTGACGGCCGAGGGCGTGATCAAGCTCTCCTTCGGCAAGAAGAAGCACGTGCTCCTGCGCGCGGTGTAAACCTTCAGCGTTCGGAAGTCGCCGGCAGCGAACCTGTCTGCGGCTCCCGTTCGGCTCCCACACCGAAGAGCTTGCGCAGGAAGCCAGGCGCCACCGCCGAGAGCGGATTGACCGCCAGTGACGGCGCACTCGCCTGCCCGTTCAGGCGGAAATTGACGGCGAACAATCCTTCGTTCTGCCCGCCGCCCAGCAGCGGCCCGAACAGCGGCACCTGGGCGAAGACGTTATTCAGGCCGTAAGCCGGCACGAAGGTTCCCGACACGTCGAGACGGTCGCGGGCATAGTCGATGAACCCGCCCAGGGTGAATCCGATCTGGTTGCCCCAGATGGCAGCATCCTTGAAATCGAGACGCCCTGACGAACGCGTGAATTCAAGCCGCGCCTTGGTGAACTGAACTTCGTTCACGTCCACACGAACCAGCTGCGGTTTGCCGGCCTGATCGCGCCCGGCGACCACCTGGGTCTGGGTCGGGATGATGCGGCGCAGGGCAGGTTCGTTGACCAGCGCGAAGGAGTGCATGATCACATGCCCGGCCTGAGGCTCGTCCCCCGTGGAGAGCTGCAGGATGAGATTGCCGCGCGACATGCGCTTGTAGATGTCGGTGAAGCGCAGGAGCGCGCCCGCATCCTCAGCCTGAATAATCACCACCGGGCTGCCCCCGGCTTGAGGAATGGTGCGGCCGAGGATGTCGGTCGCGCCGAGGCGCCCCTTCATGTCGAGCAGGCGCAGGCTGTCCTTGCGCAGGGATGCCTTGACGGAGGCATTGGTGATCGCCTCCTCGTTGAAGCCGGTCATGATGTTGAGGTTCAGGTCGAGGTCGACATCCTTGATGTCCTTGTTCGCCGCGCCGCTTCGCCCGCCGGATGACGTCGTGCCTCCGCCTTTCACGAAGGGCCGCGCATCGCCCACATTGCCGCGGATCGTGACCTTGTAGACCCCGTTGGACCGCTCGACCTGAGCGCGCATGTCGTCGCCTGGCGAAAGCTTGAAGGTCGAGAGCTCCGCCTTGTCCAAACCGCCTTCGCTGGTGAGCGTGGCATGGCCACGCAGCTGGACGTTGCCGCTGTCGAGAATCAGATCGCGGATCTCGCTCGTCGGCCCATCGACCATGGTGAAGGTGAGCTTGCCTGGCCGGCCCACCGGCTTCACCCAGCCGGGCACAAGCTGGTCGACACCGGCCTTGGCCAGGTCCGCCTCGACGTTGATGACCGACGGCGCGTTCGCGCCCAACGGCAGGCTTGCTTTGAGCCCAACGGTGCCGGTGAGCTGCGAGCCGAAGGATAGCCCGCGCCGGCTGCGCGCGGCCTCATCGAGGGAGAAGGCTACGCTCGCCTGCCCGCCCTGCCGGCTCTTCTGGAGATCGATGGCAGCCGTGCTGCCGGCGAGCTTGCCGCTGCCTTTCACCGACAGGTCGCCCCGGTCATACGCGATGGTCAGGTCGGCATTCTCCAGGCGATCCTTCCCGAAGAAACCGTCGACGCCGAAGTCGCTGACCGTTCCGCCGACCTTCAGCGGCAGGTCGATGAATTGGGGAATGTTGTTGATGGGCAGGCCGATGCCGACCCGCAGATCCGTCTTGCCCTTCATGGTGGCCGGATCGATGTTGAAGCCTGCGATCTCCTTGATCCGCGGCTCCAGCAAGAGCGCCCCGAGGCCGTCAGCACCCCCCATGAGGCGAAAGTCGATGCGTGCTACCCCGTTGTCGTCCCAGTAATTTTCCAGGATGAATGCGCCCTCCGAAGCCGACAGGGATCGGTTGTTCGCCATCTGAACGAGCCCGGTCGGAGCGCGGACAAGCACCTTCGTTCCGGTGACCTGGCCCGTCGCATTCATGCCCGAGATCGGCGGGATGCCTTCATCGACCTGCAAGGTGCCATTGGAGACGGCAAAGTCGATCTTCAGGGACTCGTCAGGCGTTGGCCCGCCGTTCAGCGCCTTATCGATGTCGGCGCCGGTCATCGCGACCTTGAGATCGATGGACTCGAGCATTCCGGCCTTCAGATGGGAGACCAGATACCGCCGGACTGGTGGCGCTACGGCTTCGGGCCAAAGCCGCAGGGCCGAGCGGATTTCGGTTTTTTCGGCGAGGACATCGAGCCTCAACCCCTTCGGGTCGGCGGTGGCCGCCAGGAGGCCGCTGATGCGGGCGGAAAGCTCCGGGCCTTTGAGCGTGATGCCGTCGATCCTGACGCCGTCGTGCCCGGAAAGGTCGGCCACAAACTCGCTGACCCGCAGAGGCCGGTCGCCGGTTGCTGCTCCTGACCAAGCGATATCACGGCCGTTCAGGCTCAGGCGCCAGGGATTGTTGCCGTTCGGCGCCAATAGGCGGCCCTGGAGGCGCAGATTGGTGTCACCGCCTTTCGCCTCGATGCGTTGAAGCTCAAGCGCTTTTGCCGCCTCGTTCCAATGCGCCTCGATGACGGCCTTCTCGACCGGGAATGGAGATGTGTCCGGGTCCTGGATCTGGATCGTGCCGGGGCTGCTCTCAAGCTGCGTCTTCAGCTCCGTCACGCGGCCTTCCGCAAAGCCCAGGTCAAAGCGGCCCGAGAACTCGAGATCCGTGTTCGCCGGAAGTTCGGAGGCGCCGGAGAGCAGGAGAATGTCCGTGATCGGCGCCCGCTCGGCCACGATGCTGGCCCGGTAGGCATCCTTGGCTTCCACCGTCGCGTTACCATTCAGCTGCCAAGGCCCCTGTGGCCCCTCCACGGTGGCGGCGAACCGGCGACCGCCGTTCTCGGTCCAGTCGAAGGCGGCGTCGACGCGCTGAAATCTCGCCCGCTCACGGCCGTCCGCATCGATGAAGACCAGACGCGCGTTGGTCAGCTGCGCCTGATTGAGCGAGTTCAGGACGCTTCCGGGACCGACGATGAGTTCGAGCAGCGATCCAACAGCCCCGGAAACCGGCGAAGGCCCGTTCACGTCGCGAGCCATCGAAGCAGCCGCTTCCTTGGAGGGCTCCGGCACGGCAGCGCTGGGCGGCGCACCCTCCCCATCAGCCCCCTGCACGGGCGAGAAGGACAGCGAGCCGTCCCGGTTCACCCGAATGCGCAACTGAAGATCGCGGACCTCGATGGCCTTGGGTTGGAGATTAGCCGTCAGGAGCGAAGTCATGTCCGCGCTCAGGATGGCATAAGGGGCTCGGAGCACGAGTTCGCCTCCGGGCGCGCGGATATCGAGGCCGTTCGCGCGAAGCGCCGGCGAGCCGTCATGCAGCTCGATTGCCGTATTGCGCAGCGTCACTTTCCAGCCGGGTCCGATGCGGGAGGCCAGCGCCTCCGCGACCCGCTCGGGCAGACGGCCGAAGCTCATGGGAGCTGCCGACAGGCGCAGGTAGAGCAGCCCGAAGGCGGCCGCCAGGAACACGATCAGCCCAAGCTTCACATAGAGAGTGCCACGCAACACGCGCCGGAGGAGGCTTCGCTTGACCGGGTCTCGCCGGGACAACGTGTTACGCAAGGGAAGCTTCATTCTTGTGACGTTTGGCAATCCGGTTCTTGCGCATGGGCGCCATTCAGGGAATCAAGAGGTGTGACCTTAACCGCCTCGGGAGCGTCCGGCGACTGTTTCCCCCTCAGTCGTGCACACCAGAGGTTTCCAAACAGTACATTCCGCCAAAAGGAAGGCGTTTCATGACCCTTAGCATCGGAACCAGGGCTCCGGACTTCTCCCTGCCTGCGACAGATGGTCGGGAGATCAGCCTCTACGGACTGAAGGGCCGCAAGGTCGCGCTCTACTTCTATCCGAAGGACGACACCAGCGGCTGCACCCTGGAGGCGCAGAACTTCCAAGCGTTAAAAGCCGAGTTCTTGGCTGCGGATACGGAGATCGTGGGCGTTTCTCCCGACAGCCTGAAAAGCCACGACAAGTTCCGCGCCAAATACAGCCTGGATTTCGCCCTGGCCTCGGACGAAGCCACGGCCATGCTGCAAGCCTACGGAGTGTGGGTGGAAAAGAGCATGTATGGCCGCAAGTACATGGGCGTCGAGCGGACCACTTTGCTGATTGACCGCAACGGCGTCATTGCTCAGGTTTGGTCCAAGGTGAAGGTGCTGGGCCATGCCGAGGAGGTGCTCAAGGCTGCCCAGGCTCTAGGTTAGCGACAGGATGGCTCATTGCCGTCAAGCATCAAGTATTCCTAAGATATTCCGTCCGCCCGCCTATACCTCCTACGCAGTGATCCCCGATGTCGAGCTACACAGCCATTCTATCCGGCCAAAGTTGGAATGCCTATTCTTCCCTGAAGACCGCCAAGCGGCCCGTCTTCCTCACCTATTCCTTCAATGCTGTGTCGGAAGGGGCGTCAAAGTTCCGTAGTGCCGAGAAAGCTATGGCGCAGAAGGTCCTGAAGATGTGGGGCGATGCCTGCGGTATCCGGTTCCTTGAGGTCAAGAAAGGCGATGCCGAGCTGAAGTTCCAGTGGGCCTGGAACTGGTACACGATCACCGCCTGGGCGGAGTTCCCGGAATTGGCCCGCGATAACGTCGACGGATGGACGGACCAGGCGCGGGATGAGAGCGGCGGCAATGTTTACCTGAACACCCAGAACCGCTCGGAGATCACCCGTAACCCGAATTTCATGCAATACATCCTGCTTCACGAGATCGGGCATGCCCTTGGTCTCAAGCATCCCTTCCACAAGATGCCTCACAACAAGAAGCTGCTGAGCTCGGACCTCGACAACGTCAAGCACACCGTCATGAGCTACACGGGTGGCGACACCGATATGGCACCCGTTGGGCTCGGAGCCTTGGATATCGAGGCCATTCGCGCCCTCTACGGAGATCCTTCGCAGGATGGGAAGCAGGTTGCGAAATGGTACTGGAACAAGACCAAGGAGACGCTGTCCCAGACCGGCAAGAGCAAGGCGGACATCATCTATGGCGTCAACGCCAAGGACATCATCAAGAGCTCCAGCGGCAATGACAAGCTCTACGGCTTTGCCGGCGATGACAGCCTCTACGGCGGAGCTGGCAACGATGTGCTGAGCGGCGGGGATGACGAGGACAACCTGTTCGGCAATTCCGGCAACGATGTCCTGAGAGGCGGTTTCGGCGACGACCTGCTGCAGGGCGCCACAGGCAACGACAACCTCGGCGGCGGCGGCGGCTACGACAACCTGTACGGCGATTCCGGCAACGATGTCATGAAGGGTGACGACGGCAATGACACCCTGCAGGGCGGCACAGGCAGCGATTATCTGGACGGCGGGGATGACGATGACATTCTGAACGGAGACATCGACAACGACATCCTGAGCGGCGGAGATGGCAACGACATCCTGCAAGGTAGCGACGGCGCCGACAACCTGGATGGCGGTTTCGAGAACGACACGCTCTTTGGAGGCGCCGGCAGCGATATCCTGAGCGGCGGCGCAGGCAGCGATCAGTTCGGTTTCGATACCTGGTTCAACGGCATCGACGACGTGGATCAGATCGTCGATTTCAGCAGCTGGGAGGATCAGATCCTCCTGTCGTCAAGCGTCTTCACCACTCTCACCAAAGGCACGTTGCGCTTTGAGGTGTTCGTGGAGGGATCGGCCGCGAAGGATGCGGATGACAGAATCCTCTTCGACTACACTGGGCGCTCTCTCGCCTATGACTCGGATGGCTCCGGCCCTAATGCCGCCTTGCGCTTTGCGCAATTCACGCAGGTGGTGACGGTCAAATCCTACGATTTCTTCATCGTGTAAATCGGACCACCGATGACAAAGGGCCACTCAATTGAGTGGCCCTTATTGTTTCAACCGATGCCACCAACCTGATCCTGAGCGCCTGCAAGAGGCTTGATGCACCTGGCTGCCTATCGGGGAGACTCATCGAGCCAGCTTGAGATTCGCTCGACAATCCAATGCATGCCTGCCACTGAATCGGCGATATGCCCCGGCTTCTCAAGCCCATGATCGAGACCGGGCAGCAGGATGACCTCCGCTCCCCTGGCGCGGGCTGCCTCCACATATATCTCCTCGTAATGCGGATCTTCCGCTCCCAGCACGATGAGTGATCGTTGGGAGCAACGTGCCATCCCTTCGAGCACACCATGGGTCTTGAAGCCTGGCGTCAGCCAGACGAGATCGGCGGAGGCGAGCCTGGGCTCATCGGGAGCAACCGCCGCCATGGCCGCGGTCCCCAGCGATTTCCCGACAAGGGTGAAGTGCTCATACCGACCGAGAGCGAATGCTGCCGCCATGGCGGCGCGGGCGTCCGTTCCGATCCAGGCGATCTTGTCCTCTTCAGACAGATCGATGAATTCCGGGATCTGGTCGTAAGCGTAATCGACTGTGAGGACGTCGTAGCCGCGCCCGAGCAGAAGTAGCCGGGGATAATAGAGCACCGGCATGGTGTTGCGGTAAGTCAGACCCGGAAAAAAGACCGCAAGACGTGAGTTCCGACCATCCTGCCGGATCAGGCTGTTCGGGATGGCAAGGCCGTTGCGGCCTTGGATGCTGATCTTGTCCTGCTTCATGAAACGGTTCCGCGGTCGCAGTCCCGCATCCTAGCAACAGAACTGCGACCGCTGAAAGAGCCGTCCTAATCGATGTCCTCGACCTCGGCGTCGCCGCCATAGACGCGCTGGGCGAGCGAGGCTTCCATGAAGGGGTCGAGGTCGCCGTCGAGCACGTCCTGCGGAGCGGTCGATTGAGTTCCCGTGCGCAGGTCCTTCACCATCTGGTAGGGCTGCAGCACGTAGGAGCGGATCTGGTGGCCCCAGCCGATGTCGGTCTTGGCGGCTGCCTCGGCATTGGCCTTTTCCTCGCGCTTCTTCAGCTCCGCCTCGTAGAGGCGGGCGCGCAGCATGTTCCAGGCGGTGGCCCGGTTCTTGTGCTGGGAGCGCTCCTGCTGGCAGGCCACCACGATGCCGCTCGGAATATGCGTGATGCGCACGGCCGAATCCGTGGTGTTCACGTGCTGGCCGCCCGCGCCCGATGAGCGGAACGTGTCGATCCGGCAGTCGGATTCCTTGATCTCGATGTTGATCCGATCATCCACCACCGGGTAGACCCACACCGACGCGAAGCTCGTATGCCGGCGGGCGTTGGAATCGTAGGGCGAGATGCGCACGAGACGGTGTACACCGGACTCGGTCTTCAGCCAGCCATAGGCGTTGTGGCCCTTGATCAGGAGCGTGGCGCTCTTGATGCCGGCTTCTTCGCCGTCGGTGATCTCCAGAAGCTCGACCTTGTACTTCCGGCGCTCGGCCCAGCGGGCATACATGCGCTGCAGCATGTTGGCCCAGTCCTGGCTTTCCGTGCCGCCGGCGCCCGAATGCACCTCCACATATGTGTCGTTGGCGTCAGCCTCCCCGGAGAGCAGGGTCTCGACCTGGCGGCGGGCGGCCTCGGCCTGAAGGCCGCGAATGGTCTCTTCGCCTTCCTTGATCGTGCTCTCGTCCTCCTCGGCCTCGCCGAGCTCGATCAGGGTGATGGCGTCCTCAAGGTCCTGCTCCATCCGCTTGATGGCGGTGATCTGGTCCTCCAGGGAGGTACGCTCGCGCATGATCTTCTGCGCGGCGTCCGCATCGTTCCAGAGGTCGGGACCTTCGGCTTGGGCGTTCAGTTCTGCGAGGCGTCGCTGGGCATTGTCCCAGTCAAAGATGCCTCCTCAGCAGCCCGACTGACTGCTTGGTCTCTTCTACGAGATGTTGGATTTCGGCGCGCATTGTTCCGTTCGTTCTGTCCGTGCCTGTGATGACGGCGTCTTAGAGCATCGGGCCCCAAAGGGGAATGCACTTTGAACCGATCGGCGCAATCCCTCCAGCCTGGCTTGGCAGGAGGGCTTGCGTTTCTGTTGATGTGGATGGGTATCGATATGGCGACGAGCGCCCGTCAGTACAATCCGCCGGGTCCCACACCGCCGGCCTGCCGGGGCGCTCCGGGAGGCGGTGGCGCGTACTCCGCCTGCGGTATCTCCTCAGGCTCCGGCGGGATGAATTCCGGCGGAGATTGTCCAGGCTTGAACGCTTCGAGAATCGTGCCGCCGCCCTCCCCGCCCGCGCGGGTTCCGGTCGAGGCGTTGACGCGGATGAGCTTGATGCCGGCCGGCACGCGGAACGGCGTTGCAGGCTTGTCCTTGAGCGCCATCTGCATGAAGTCGCGGAACACGGGTGCCGCATACTGGCCGGCGGTGGCCGCGTTGCCGAGCGACTTCGGCTGGTCGTAGCCCAGGAAGACGCCCACGGCGAGATCCGGCGAGAAGCCGACGAACCACACGTCCTTGGCGTCGTTGGTGGTGCCGGTCTTGCCCGCGAGCGGCTTGCCGACGGCCTTGACCGTCTGGGCGGTGCCACGCTGGACCACACCCTCTAGGATCGAGGTCATCTGATAGGCGGTGAGCGGGTCGATCACCTGCTCCCGGTTCTCGGTGAGCTTGGGCGCCGCACCGCCGTCCCACTTCTCCGCATTGCAGTTCGCGCATTTGCGGTCGTCGTGGCGGTAGATCGTGCGGCCGTTGCGGTCCTGAATCTGGTCGATGAGGGTCGGCTTGATGCGGCGGCCGCCATTGACGAACATCGAGTAGGCGGCCGTCATACGCATGACCGTGGTCTCGCCGGCACCCAGCGACATGGAAAGCAGCGGCAGCATGTCGTCATAAACGCCGAACCGCCGGGAGTATTCCGAGATCACCGGCATGCCGACCTCGTTGGAGAGGCGGACCGTCATCAGGTTCTTGGAATGCTCGATGCCATAGCGCAGGGTGCGCAGGCCACCCGCCTTGCCGTCGTAGTTCTTGGGCGCCCAGGCCTCCTGGCCCGGTCCCATGTCGAGCACGAAGGGCGCGTCCATAATCTGGGATGAAGGCGTATAGCCGTTGTCGAGAGCCGTCGCGTAGACGAGCGGCTTGAACGATGAGCCCGGCTGGCGCAGAGCCTGGATGGCCCGGTTGAACTCGCTCTGGTCGTAGGAGAAGCCGCCCACCATGGCGTGGACGCGGCCCGTATTCGGGTCCATGGCCACGATGGCGCCGGAGATCTCGGGAATCTGGCGCAGGCGGAACTGTCCCTCCTTGTCGGCCAGAGGTTCCACATAGACCACGTCGCCAACGGAAACGGCACGCTCGACAGGTCGGCGCGTCCATTTCACACCGTCAGCCCCGACGGTGCCGGTTTCGCGCTCCTTCACGACCTGGCCGGAAGCCTCCCGCCTGGGCTGCAGGCCGACCTTGGCCTGCCCGCGCGCAACCTCTAGTACGACTGCGAGGCGCCACGGCTGGACGTCGCCGAGAATCGGCACTTCGGACAGGGCAAGCCCCCATTCGCGGCCGGCCAGATCAATCTTCTGCTGGGCGCCGCGCCAGCCGCGCGCCTCGTCGAAGCGCACGAGGCCGTCCACAAGGGACTTGCGGGCCATGGCCTGCATTTTGGGATCGAGGGTCGAGCGGATCAGCAGGCCGCCTTCGTAGAGGGTTTCCTCGCCATAGCGCTCGGCGATGTCGCGGCGCACGCCTTCCGCGAAATAGCCCGAGGCAATGCTGTTCGGAGAAACGTACCGCGGCTTGACGTTGAGCGGCTCCTTCTGGGCCTCTTCCGCCGCCTCCTTGGAGATATAGCCGTTGACGGCCATACGCTCGATCACCCAGTTCCGGCGCTCGACGGCAGCCTTGCGCTGGCGGAACGGGTGGTAGTTGTTCGGTCCCTTCGGCAGAGCCGCGATGTAGGCGGACTCGGCGATGGTCAGCTCGTGGATCGACTTGCCGAAATAGTCGAGGGCCGCCGCCGCGATGCCGTGGAGGTTGCGTCCGGGCGTCAGGGTGCCGAGGAAGATCTCGTTGACGTAAAGCTCCAGGATCTTGTCCTTGGAGAAGGTCGATTCCATGCGCAGCGCGATCAGCGCCTCGCGGATCTTGCGCTCATAGCTCTTCTCGTTGCCGACCAGGAAGTTCTTGGCGACTTGCTGGGTGATCGTGGAGGCGCCCTGCTCCCGTGCTCCGCCCGAGCGCAGGTTGACCACAACAGCGCGGATAAGACCCTCAGGGTCGATGCCCGGGTGCTTGTAGAAATTCTTGTCCTCGGCCGACAGGAACGCTCCGATCACAAGCTTGGGCACAGAATCGATCGGCACATAGAGCCTGCGCTCGCGGGCATATTCGGCGATCAGGCTGCCGTCGGAGGCATGGATACGGGTCATCACCGGCGGCTCGTAATTGGCCAGCTGGGCGTGATCCGGCAGATCCTTCGAATAGAACCAGAAGCCATAGGCAAGCCCGACAGCGCCGATCAAGAAGAAGATCGCTCCAACGCTGAAGAGGAAGCCGAAAAATCGTAGGACGAAGCGCATCCGAAGGTGTTCCATGACGGCGCCTTCAGGCGCCCGTTTATGTAGATCTCAAAAAGCGGACCCTCGTTAGCCGATGAATCGCGCCCCCGCTACGGGTATCCACACCTACTCTATGGTAAAACTGCGGCAGCGCCCCTCCGGGCGAGCCGGGTCGCGAAAAAGCGGTCCACGGCATTCGACATGGCCGAGACCATCTTGGCCCGCCATTCCTCCGACATCAACAAATCTAAGTCTTTTTGGCTGGACAGGTAGCCAAGTTCGACAAGAACGGACGGTACATCGTGCGCCCGCAGCACCTGGAAGCGGGCCTGCCGGTGGGGGTTCTTGTTGAGGCGGGCGACGGAATCGAACTCGCCGACGAGACGGGAGGCAAAGCCGTGGGAGAAGCCGCGGGTCTCGCGAAGGGTCAGGTCCATCAGGATGTCGGATACGTCGTCCGGCATGTCGCCCGATTCGACACCAGCCACCGCATCGGCCTTGTTTTCGCGATCCGCCAGCCGGGCGGAATCCGCGTCCGACGCCCGCTCGGACCCGGTATAGACCGTCAGTCCACGCACATCCTGCCCGCCCGAAATCGAATCCGCATGGATCGAGATGAACAGATCGGCCTGCGCCGAGCGGGCGGCACGCACCCGATCGCCGAGAGAGACGAACACATCCTGGTCGCGGGTCATGAGCACCTTGTAGCGCCCGCCCTCTTCGAGCTTCTTCTTCAGCCGCTGGGCGAAGGAAAGCACCAGATCCTTTTCAGCCACGCTTCCGGAGCCGGCCGCTGCACCCGGGTCGATGCCGCCATGGCCGGGATCGATCATGATCACCGGACGTGCATCCTTGGTAGCCTGCACGACGGGTGCGGGGCCCTCCTTAGCTGGAGCAGCGCTTCCTGAGGCAGTCCTGCGGAACTCCTCCCGATCGACGCGGGAGAGCTCGATGGTCAGGATCGTGGCGGCGCCTGTCGCGTCCGGTGTGGTCGTCAGGCCCGATACGACCGCCGGCTGCGCGAGGTCCATCACCACGCGGGAGCGGCCGGGAGCAAACAGACCGTAACGGTAGGAGGTGATGAGCCCTTCCTTGCTGCGTCCAGCCTCGGCCGGCAGATGGAAGGCCACCTCCGGCAGGTCGATGATGAGCCTGTCCGGGCGCTCCATGAGGGAGACCTGCGCCGTCACCGGCTTCGACAAGGTCACCTTAAACCTGGTTTTCGCCCCATCCTGCTCGATGGCTGCCGCAGCGGCGATGATCGGGGTCGCGGGCTTAGCGCTCTCTCCCGCCGCCCAGGCACGCCCCGTCCCGGCAGCGATGGTAATCGCCACGAGACAAGCGCCGATAAGGCGTATGAGAAGGGAAAGAGGCATCGCTGACCGCTGACGTTTCGAGCGTCCTTTCCTATACTCATAGGCAGCGTTTGGTTAACGGAACCTCACGCTGCGGAGCACTTTGCTGAGACTCTGTTGCATTCAAGGCACAGTGAGACAGCATCTTGCCAAATGCCCCATTCGATCTGTAATGATCTTGATCCCGTCCGGCATGGCCGAATCTGACGGCGGCTCCAAGGGAGACGGTTGTGTTGACCGATCCTTCAGGGACCGCCTCACCCTCGACAGGCTACGGACAGGATCAAAGGGCGACACCTGTCGCCACTCGCCGATGGCCGGTTCACCCGGCCCATCGATATCTACGAAAGGGCCGTCTCGAATGGTTGCACACACGAAGTCAGCTATGACCTTCGTTTCTGCATCGTTCGAATCGCGCGTATCCCTTCGCGCACGCCCCAGCACCACCCTTTCCGGCCCTGTGCCGGCCCAATTCAACCCAGAATGCGCCCCTTCGCGGCGCAGGATGGCGATCGACAGCACTCCGAACGCAATTTCAGCCCGTCGCCTTCGCTTGCGGCGTGCCTCACCGCCCACAATGCGGCCCCTGCCTCAGGTCCTGCCCTCGATCGCCATGTCGAGAGTTCAACATGGCAAACAAGATGCTCATCGATGCCTCCCACCCGGAAGAAACCCGGGTCGTGGTGGTACGTGGTCAGAAGGTCGAAGAATTCGACTTCGAATCCGCTAACCGGAAGCAGCTGCGCGGGAATATCTATCTCGCCAAGGTCACCCGGGTCGAACCGTCTCTCCAGGCGGCCTTTGTGGAATACGGCGGAAACCGCCACGGGTTCCTGGCTTTCAGCGAAATCCACCCCGATTATTACCAGATTCCGGTCGCCGACCGGCAGGCCCTGCTCGAAGCTGAAGCCGAGGCTCAGCGCGAGGAGGAGCACGAGGAGGAGCGCCGCAGCAGCCGCGGCGGGCGTCGCCGCCGTTCCTCGCCGCGGCGGGCTCAGAACGACGAGACTGTCGTCTCGACCGAAGCCGAGGCCGGCACTGAGGAAGGTGTAGAGGCCGCTCCTGAAGGTCTGTCCACCGGTGCAGCCGAAGGCGCCGAGTCCGGCAGCGATGTTGGCCCCACAGAGGGGTATGAAGCCGCTTCACCGACCGCGTCCGAGGCTGTGACTCCCACAGTGGGCGCCAGAGAAGAGGCTCTCGAGGCGGTTGAGGGATCGGCCCACATTGAGGCGTCACAGGATAACGAAGCCACGGAAGAGGCCAAGTCGCCCTCAACCGAAGACGAGATAGAATCCGACGAGGATGAGTCCGAAGAAGACGAAGACGAGGACGACGTCGAGGAGCACGAGATTGTCGAGCAGCTCGGCGGCGATGATGCCATCGAGGACCTGCCCCAGCGCCGTCGCACGCCGCGCAAGCAGTACAAGATCCAGGAAGTCATCAAGCGCCGCCAGATCCTGTTGGTCCAGGTCGTCAAGGAAGAGCGCGGCAACAAGGGCGCGGCGCTCACCACCTACCTGTCGCTCGCCGGCCGCTATTCGGTCCTCATGCCCAACACGGGCCGGGGCGGCGGCATCTCGCGCAAGATCACCAATGCGGCCGACCGCAAGCGCCTGAAGGAAATCGCCCAGGAGCTGGAGGTGCCCGAGGGAATGGGCATCATCCTGCGCACGGCCGGCGCCTCGCGCACCAAGCCCGAGATCAAGCGCGACTACGAATACCTGATGCGTCTGTGGGAGAGCGTGCGCGAGCTGACCCTCAAGTCCGCCGCTCCGGCCCTCGTGTATGAGGAAGGCTCGCTGATCAAGCGCGCCATCCGCGACCTCTACAACAAGGACATCGACGACGTGATGGTCGCCGGCGAGGACGGCTATCGCGAGGCGAAGGATTTCATGCGGATGCTCATGCCGAGCCATTCGAAGCTGGTCCAGCCCTACCGCGATCCGCAGCCTCTCTTCGCCAAGTTCGGTGTAGAGGCCCAGCTCGATGCCATGTTCTCGAACGTGGTGACGCTCAAGTCGGGCGGCTATCTCGTCATCAACCCGACTGAAGCGCTCGTCTCCATCGACGTGAACTCCGGCCGCTCGACCCGCGAGCACAACATCGAGGACACGGCGCTACGCACGAACCTCGAAGCCTCCGAGGAGATCGCCCGCCAGTTGCGCCTGCGCGACCTTGCCGGCCTCATCGTCATCGACTTCATCGACATGGAGGAGAAGCGGAACAACCGCGCCGTCGAGAAGAAGCTGAACGAGTGCCTGAAGAACGACCGCGCCCGCATCCAGGTGGGTCGCATCTCGCCCTTCGGCCTGCTCGAGATGTCGCGCCAGCGCATCCGCACGGGCGTGCTCGAATCCTCCTCGATCCCCTGCCCGCACTGCGCCGGCACCGGCTTCGTGCGCTCGACACCGTCCGTCGCCCTGCAGGTGCTGCGCTCGATCGAGGAAACGCTCATCAAGAACTCGGGCTACAACCTCGTGGTCCGCACCAGGATGGAAGCAGCCTTCTACATCCTGAACCAGAAGCGCATTCACCTGCGCGAGCTGGAGGCCCGCTTCGGCGTCGCGATTTCCATCGTGGCCGACGACACCCTGCAGGGCCACACCACCTACGCCATCGACCGCGGCGATCCGGCCCTCAAGCTGGAGCATAAGTCGGCTGCGACCGGCATCCAGATCGACGCCATCGTGCCGATCGACGAGCCCGTCGAGGAGGATGAGGTCGACACGGAAGAGGAGACCGCCGAGGACACCCAGGCTGCCGGCGAAGAGCGCGGCGAGCAGGGCGAAACCGAAAGCGAAGGTGATCGCCGCCGCCGTCGCCGCCGCCGTCGCCGTCGGGGCCGCGACCGCGAGGCTTCTGCCGGAGCGGACCAGGGCGACGAGAGCGCCGAGGGTGACGAGTCCGAAGGTGAGGCCGGCGAGGACGAGGCAGAAGCCCAGACGTCCGAGGCTGCAGCGGCTGAGGGCGGCGAATCCGAGGACGATCGCGGCGGACGACGCCGCCGTCGCGGTCGCCGCGGCGGCCGTGGACGTGGCCGGGACGAGGCCGTCGAGTTCGCCCAGGAAGAAGGCTTCGTTGCCCCCGACCAGGCGCAGGCCGCACCGGCCTCCGAGGAGGCCTCTCCCGCAGACGCGCAGCCCGTGGCCGAGGCTCTCAAGCCTGCCGCCCAGGAAGAGCGCATCGTGGCCCCTCAACAGCCCGTGGCCGAAGAGCCCGCCGCTCCCGCACCGGTCATCCCGGAGCCTGAGCCGGTCGCCGTCGTGCTGACCCCGCCCGACCCGGAGCGCCCCAAGCGCGCCGGCTGGTGGTCCAAGGCCAAGTCGGTCCTGAGCGGATCATAGGATAAAGAGAAATGCCCGGCTTCGAGCCGGGCATTTTCATTTCAGCCTCCACTGTCATTCCGGGGCGGCCATAGGCCGAGCCCGGAATCCATAAACACGATGCGTCAGGAAAGTGTGAGCAGCGTATCACTTCTTTCTACACCGTTAGCGGTTATGGATTCCGGGCTCTCGCTACACTCGCCCCGGAATGACAGTGCATGAAATTACCTCAACCACCCCTTGAGCCGCGCCACGGTCTCACGGCAATCGTTATCTGAGCCGGCGAAGGACAGGCGCAGGTAGTGCGAGCCCTCGATGGGATCGAAGTCGAGCCCCGGAGTGGCCGCGACGCCCGCCTCCTCCAGCATGCGCTTCGAGAAGCCGATGGAATCGTTCGTGAAGCGGGCGATGTCGGCATAGATGTAGAAGGCCCCGTCCACAGGATGCATCTCGGTGATGCCGACCTTGGGCAACTCCTCCAGAAGATAGGCGCGGTTGCGGGCGTAAGCGGCCTTGACGGCCTCAAGCTCCTCCATCGCATCGAAGGCAGCGAGCGCTGCCACCTGCGAGAGATAAGGCGGCGAGATGTACAGGTTCTGGGCCAGCCGCTCGATGGGCCTTACCAGCCGCTCCGGCACCACGATCCAGCCGATGCGCCAGCCCGTCATGCAGTAGTATTTGGAGAACGAGTTGATCACCACCGCATCGTCGTCCAAGGCCAGAGCGGTCGAGGCCGGCTCGCCATAGGTGAGGCCGTGGTAGATCTCGTCGGACACGAACCAGAGGCCCAGGCGGCGGCAGGTCTCGCCCAGTTCGGCCAGCGCTTTGCGGCCGATCATGGTGCCGGAGGGGTTCGCCGGGCTCATGGCCAGGATGCCGTGCAGGGGCTTATCGGCATGGGCCTTCGCGATGGACTCGGCGGTCATGATCCAGCCGTCAGCCTTGGTGAGAGGGATCGTCACCGGCTCGATGCCCAGCGCCTCCAGGATGTTGCGATAGGCCGGATAGCCCGGCGCCGTGATCGCCACCCGCTGGCCCGGATCGAAGAGGCTTAGGAAAGCCAGCACGAACCCGGCCGAGGAGCCGGTGGTCACCACCACCCGCTCGGGTGCAATGCTCACCCCATAGGTATCCTTGTAATGCCGGGCGATCCGCTCGCGCAGGGCGGACATGCCCAGCGCTTCCGTATAGCCGATGCGGCCGAGGTCGAGGGCTGCCTTCGCGGCCTCACGCGCGGCCTGCGGCGCAGGCGCCGACGGCTGGCCTACCTCCATATGGATCACGCTGTCCCCCCGCCGCTCCTTGGCGGCGGCCGCGCTCAGCACGTCCATGGCGAGGAACGAGGCCACGCGGTCCATGCGGCGCGCGATAAGGGGCTGGTGGAGATCGGCGGATGTTTTGGTCATGAACAGGGTCGTAGCCGGTTGGAGGGGCGGCCTCAAGACGGTTGATAGCCGTGGCACTGTCATTCCGGGGCGCCGCAGGCGAGCCCGGAATCCATAACCGCTAACGGTGCAAGACTGGAGCGTAACCCTTCTCGCCCCTTCTTGAGCTTTCGTGTTTATGGATTCCGGGCTCTCGCTACCGCTCGCCCCGGAATGACAGTGGGCCAAACAATACAAAGCCGTGATTTGACGCCGCACGCCGCAAGCCGCTAACTCCCCATAGAATGGACGAGTCTCAACTCCGCCTCGAACCATGCTTAAGGATCGGACTTGTCTAGAAGAATTCTCCACAAAGGACCCGAAATGCGCTCTTCGTTTCTCAAAATCGGCCTGGCGGTGGCCCTGCTCGGCACATTGGCTTTGGCCCCTGCCGCGATGGCGCAGAGCGCGGTTTTCACCGACCAGCAGAAGCAGGCCATCGGCGAGATCGTTAAGGACTATCTCCTGAAGAACCCGGAGGTCCTGACCGAAGTGATCGCCGAACTCGAGAAACGGCAGGGGGAGGCGCAGCAGGTCGCGCAGGCTGGCGCTGTGAAGGAAACCAGGCAGTCGCTCCTGAATGCCTCGCACTCCTACGTGGTCGGCAACCCGTCCGGCGATGTCACCCTGGTCGAGTTCTTCGACTACAATTGCGGCTACTGCAAGAAAGCGCTGGCGGACGTCCAGACCCTCATGAAGAACGACCCCAAGCTCCGCGTGGTCCTGAAGGATTTCCCCGTGCTCGGCCCCGACTCGGTTGAGGCGAGCCGCGTGGCGCTCGCGGTCAAGAACCAGCTCCAGGGCCAGAAGCTCCTCGACTATCACGTGAAGGTCATGGACACCCGCGGCCGCGTGAACGGCGAGCGGGCCATGGCGGCTGCCAAGGAGATGGGGCTGGACATGGCCCGCCTGCAGAAGGACGTGGAGAGCGCCGAGATCCGCAACGCCCTTCAGGAGAACATGGCGCTCGGTGACAAGCTGAGCCTCTCCGGAACCCCAGCCTTCATCGTTGGCGAGACGGTGATCCCCGGCGCGGTCGGCATCGAACCCCTGAAGCAGCTCGTGGGCAATGTCCGCCAGTGCGGCAAGGCGAATTGCGGCTAGTACCATTCAGTCTATCATTCCGGGGCCGCGCAGCGGAGCCCGGAATCCATAAACACGACACCTCAAGAACGGGCTAGCAGCGTCAAGCTTCTTTCAGTGCCGTTAGCGGTTATGGATTCCGGGCTCGCCTGCGGCGCCCCGGAATGACAGTGGGATCCGCAATCACGGCTCAAAACGCCCCTCCTCCCCCATCGGAACCCCCGCCAAGCTTGGGAAAGCCCAGGTTTTCCCCTTTCCCCCTGCTCGCCTTTTGGCTAAGAGGGCGTTTCGGCTCCGCCTGACGGGGCTTCAAGGAACGCTCCTTATCCGATGACCACCGTCTTCGTCCTCAACGGACCAAATCTCAACCTGCTCGGCCGCAGGGAGCCTCAGATCTATGGCAGCACCACGCTGGCCGACATCGAGAAGCTCGTGCGCGAGAAGGCCGAGGCTCTTGGGGCGGCAGTCACCTTCCGCCAGTCGAACCATGAGGGACATCTGGTCGACTGGATCCAGGAGGCAGGAGCTCAGGGAGCCGGCATCGTCATCAATGCCGGCGCCTACACCCACACCTCGATCGCGCTCCGCGATGCCATTTCCGGCAGCGGCGCTCCGACGGTCGAGATCCATCTGTCGAACGTTCATGCTCGCGAGGGCTTTCGCCATCGCTCGCTCATAGCGCCCGTCTCCGTCGGCGTGATCTGTGGTTTCGGGCCCGTGAGCTACCTGCTCGGCCTGGAAGCGGTTCACCGGGTCATGGCCGAGCGAGCCCGTCAGGTGAAACCCTCCCAGCACTAATTCCTCAAAGAAGCAGAGGTAAGCCCCATGGCCAAGGAAAACCCTTTCGATCCTGATCTCGTCCGCGAGCTGGCGAACCTGATCGCCGACACGGATCTCAGCGAGATCGAAGTGGAGAAGGGCGACCTTCGCATCCGCGTGGCGCGCATGGTCACCGCCGCCGTCACCGTTCCGGTGGCGGCCCCGGCCGCTCATCACGCCCCCGCCCCTGTCATGGCACCGCCGCCGTCCGTGGCCGCGGCAGCCGAGGCTGCCACGAAGGCGGGCGCGCCCAACCCGGGCGCCGTGCTCTCGCCGATGGTCGGCACCGCCTACCGCAAGCCCTCCCCTGATGCGAAGAACTTTGTCGAGATCGGCTCCAAGGTGCAGGCCGGCGACAAGGTTCTCCTCGTCGAGGCCATGAAGACCTTCAACGAGATCGTGGCGCCCCGCGCCGGCACCGTGACGGCCATCTTTGTCGAAGACGGAACCCCTGTTGAATACGGCGAACCCCTCCTCGTCATCGAGTAAGGCGCGATATGTTCGATAAGATCCTGATTGCCAATCGAGGCGAGATCGCTCTGCGCATCCTGCGCGCCGCGAAGGAGCTCGGCATTGCCACCGTGGCGGTGCATTCCACCGCCGACGCGGATGCCATGCATGTGCGCCTTGCCGACGAGAGCGTCTGCATCGGCCCGCCGGCTGCCCGCGACAGCTATCTCAACATCCCGGCCCTGATCGCCGCCTGCGAGATCACCGGCGCGGACGCCATCCATCCCGGCTACGGCTTCCTGTCCGAGAATGCGCGCTTCGCGGAGGTGCTGGAGCATCACCGCATCGCCTTCATCGGCCCCAAGGCCGAGCACATCCGCATCATGGGCGACAAGATCGAGGCCAAGCGCACGGCCAAGCGCCTCGGCATCCCTTGCGTGCCTGGCTCCGAAGGCGGCATCACTGATGACGACGAGGCGAAGCGCGTCGCCAAGGAGATCGGCTATCCGGTGATCATCAAGGCGGCTGCCGGCGGCGGCGGGCGCGGCATGAAGGTTGCGCGCACGGAGGAAGACCTCGTTCACGCGCTCCAGACCGCCAAGACCGAGGCCAAGGCGGCCTTCGGCGACGATGCGGTGTATATCGAGAAGTATCTCGAGAAGCCGCGCCACATCGAGATCCAGGTTCTCGGCGACGGCAAGGGCGGCGCCATTCATCTGGGCGAGCGCGACTGCTCGCTCCAACGCCGCCACCAGAAGGTTTGGGAGGAAGGTCCTTCGCCTGCCCTCAACACCGAGATGCGCGAGCGCATCGGCGGCGTGGTGGCCAAGGCCATGCAGGAGCTGCAATATGCCGGCGCCGGTACCATCGAGTTCCTCTACGAGGACGGCGAGTTCTACTTCATCGAGATGAACACCCGCATCCAGGTGGAACACCCTGTCACGGAGATGATCACCGGCATCGACCTGGTGAACGAGCAGATCCGCGTGGCGGCCGGCCATCCTCTGTCGGTGAGGCAGGAAGATATCAAGATCGAGGGACATGCCATCGAGTGCCGCGTGAATGCCGAGCACCCTTCGACCTTCCGCCCCTCGCCCGGCACGATCAGCTACTTCCACCCGCCGGGCGGCCTCGGCGTGCGCGTGGATTCGGCAGCCTATCAGGGCTACCGCATCCCGCCGCACTACGACTCGCTTGTGGGCAAGCTCATCGTCCATGGCCGCACCCGCAACGAGTGCCTCATGCGCCTGCGCCGGGCCCTCGACGAATTCGTGGTCGACGGCATCGACACCACGCTCCCACTCTTCCGCACCCTCGTGCGCAACCCGGAGATTCAGAACGGTCAGTACGACATCCACTGGCTGGAGAATTTCCTGAAAACCGGCGGGCTCGGCGACGAGCAGGCGTAACGGCTTGTTATAAAATATCGGGCCCTCTATTCTCGCCACAACGGAACAGAGGGCCGCGCCATCGAAGGCGAGGCTTGTGAACGACATGCCTCGCTTTCTTCATGTGGGCTGCGGCTCAAAGCGCAAAAACCAGACCGTCAAGGCTTTCGCCTCGCCCGAGTGGGAGGAGGTCACGCTCGATATCGACAGGAGCGTGAAGCCGGATCTTGTCGATAAGCTTCCTGAGCTCTCCCAGGTTGAAGCGAACAGCTTCGATGCCGTCTATTCGGCCCACAACATCGAGCATCTCTATCCACACGAAGTGGCGATCGCGCTGCAGTCGATGCGCCGGGTTCTCAAACCCGACGGCTTCGTGATCCTCACCTGCCCGGATCTTCAGACGATTGGCGAGCGATTAGCCTCGGGCGATATCGAAACGCCTCTCTATACCAGCGGCAGAGGACCGGTCGCGCCTCTCGACATGATGTACGGCTTCAGGCCCGCAATGGCTGATGGCAACCTCTACATGGCCCATCATACGGGCTTCACGCTGAAATCTCTCGGCGATGCCTGTGTCCGAGCCGGATTCGGCAAATTCTTCGGATTGAGACGTCCGAAGAGATACGATCTGTGGGGATTGGCGACGAAACTGCCGAAAACCGATGACGAGATTCACGAACTTGGCAAAATCTATCTGACGCCGGTCTGACTTCGGGTTTGGGCTATCCTATTTTGAAGGGCAGCCTGACTGAACAGATATGTAGGTGGATGCCCCACTCTCCCGACCATGCACCCGAGATTACCGCCGATATCCTGCTGAAAGCTTATGCAGCCGGGATCTTTCCCATGGCGGAGGATGCGGATGATCCGTCCCTGTTCTGGGTCGAGCCGCGCGAGCGTGGGATCATTCCCATCAACGATTTCCACGTAGCCAAGCGCCTTGCCCGCACCGTCCGGTCGGACGTGTTCGAAGTCCGGGTCGATCAGAACTTCGATGCGGTGATCGCCGGTTGCGCTGCGCCCGCGGCCGACCGGGAGAAGACCTGGATCAGCCGGCGGATCCGGGAGCTTTATGGCGAGCTGTTCGATGCCGGCTATTGCCACACGGTCGAGGTCTATCAGGAGGGCCGCCTCGTCGGCGGTCTTTACGGGGTCAGGTTGAACGGCGCCTTCTTCGGCGAGAGCATGTTCCACACGGAGCGCGACGCCTCGAAGGTGGCGCTCGTGCATCTTGTGGCACGCCTGCGCCGTGGCGGCTTCTCGCTCCTGGACACACAGTTCGTGACGTCGCACCTAGCACAGTTCGGCGCCACCGAGGTTCCGCGCCGGGCCTATAAGCAGATGCTGCGCAATGCGATGGAGCATGGGGCCGACTGGAACGTCTGGCCGCGGGACAGGATCGTGAGCGGCGAGGAAGCGCTCGCCGCCCTCAGCTCCTCTTAATTCGGGCGATCCGAATTGATGACCGGCGCTGCTGCAGGCTGGCGGCGTTGGGGTTGGCGCTGTTGAGGCGCCGGTTGCCGCAGAGGTGTGGTATCGACCGCCGGCGGGCGCGGAGCCGTACCTCCGGCGGGAGTCATGATGTCACCAGGCCGCGCCGGATCGTTCGGGCCGCGGGCCGCATCCTGGATCGGCGGCAGCTCCTCGGGGGTTTCCTTGGGCTCCGCGATCACCTCGGTGCCGCCTTTGCAGTCCACGAGCCAGATGTCGTAGACCGGGTGCTCGAGTCCGTGCAGGCCAGGGCTCGCGGCGAAGAGCCAGCCCGAGAAGACCCGCTTGGCCTTCCCCTCGGCTCCTGGTTCGTCCACCTCGATGAAGGATGTGGTGTTCGGCGTTTCCGTGGGCGGCTTGGTGAAGCACACCCGCGCCGTCACCTGGAGCGCCCCGAACTGGACGGTTTCATCGACAGCCACTTCGAACGACACGATTCGGCCTGTGATCTTGTCGAGACCTGAGAACACGGCCGTGGGATTCTTGATCCTGTCCGCCTGCGCCGCGCCGAGGCCGCCGAGTAGCGATGCGAGCACCAGAGCCGCCCGAGTCCATCCGAATGTCATCATGCTGTCCAAGCCAAGTTCGATTTGGCGTTTCTCGTCCGGCCGAGCTCGGCCGCACCCGTTGTCAGTTCGGCAACGCGATAGCACGTGAACCATGATGGAAAAAGGGCAAGGCGGGAAGATAGGACGGTGATCCGCCCTACCCGGCCGATCAGCCTGCCTGCGAGAGCGCCCTAAGGCCGTCCCGAAGAGCCTCCGGCTGCACCTCCGGCAATCCCGCTTCAATCGAAGCATGGAGGTCGCGCCAGATCGGAACGGCCGCAGCCAGCACCTCCCGCCCCTTGTGGGTAAGGCCGAGAAGCCGGTTGCGGCCGTCCTCCGGATCGCGGGCGATGGTCACGAGCCCATCCCGCTCCAACGGCTTCAGGGCGGCGGTCAGTGTGGTCCTGTCCATAGCCAGCAGTTGGGCGACAGGACCGATTGGCGGAGGCTTCGGCCGGTTGAGAGCGTTGAGCAGGGAGAACTGTCCCGAGGTGATCCCTGCCGGACGCAGAGCGTCGTCGAAGCGCCGCGACAGGGCCCGAGCGGCCCGTTGCGCATGGAGGCACAGGCAGGTGTCGCGCACCAGATGGGTTGTCTCGAAGGAAACGTCTCGGCTGTTTGACATGGCTTATTTGTGTTGATATCAACTTATTTGTCAAGGGAACATGAACAGCCGCGAAGGCATGAGAGGTACGCAATGGCTTATGTGGACGGGTTTGTGCTGGCCGTGCCGGCCGACAAGAAGGAAGTTTACCGGAAGCATGCGGCCGAGGCGGTGCCTCTGTTCAAGGAGTTTGGCGCCACCCGGATGGTCGAATGCTGGGGGGACGACGTGCCGGACGGAAAGCTGACCGACTTTCGCCGCGCCGTGCAGGCCAAGGATGACGAGGTCGTGGTGTTCAGCTGGATCGAATATCCCTCCAAGGAAATCCGCGACGCTGCCCAACAGAAGATCATGACCGATCCGCGCATGGAAGCGATGGGTCAGCAGATGCCCTTCGACGGCAAGCGCATGATCTTCGGCGGCTTCATGCCGATCGTTGACGCTTGAGGAGCGATGCTATGGCCAATCAACACGGCGACTTCATCTGGTATGAACTTCTGACGAACGACGCTGACGCTGCCGCGCGCTTCTACGGCGCGGTGATCGGCTGGCAGAGCCGCTCGATGGAAGGATCCGACCGGGATTATCGGGTCTTCGCGATCAATGGTGCGGATACCGGCGGCCTCATGCCCTTCCCTCCCGGCGCCGAGAGCGCAGGGATGCGTCCCATGTGGCTCGGCTATGTGGCCGTCGAGAACGTCGACGCAGCCGCGGCCGACATCGTCCGCGACGGCGGCACGCAGCATATGCCGCCCTCCGACATTCCGGGCGTCGGGCGTTTCGCCATGCTCTCCGATCCGCAAGGGGTGATGCTCTACATCATGCGTGGTTCGGTGGATGCCACGAGCACGGCATTCGACCAGAGCAAGTTCGGTCACTGCAACTGGAACGAGCTCTCCACCAGCGACCCGGCAGCGGCGCTGGCCTTCTACCGGAGCCGCTTCGGCTGGGAGAAGGGCGATGCCATGCCCATGGGCGAGATGGGCGACTACCAGTTCATCGAGCATGGCGGCCGGACCATCGGGGCCGTGATGAAGCGCACGCCGGACGGTCCACCGCCCCTGTGGACGTTCTATTTCGGCGTCGAGGATATCGATGTTGCTGCACAAGCCGTCTCCGGCAACGGCGGCACGATCCACTACGGGCCATCTGAGGTGCCAGGTAACGTCTTCATCATCGTCGCCAGCGATCCGCAGGGGGGCCTGTTCGGCCTCGTCGGCCCGCGCAAATCATAAAGCCGCCCTTCGAGGAGCATCGCATGTCCGACACGCTCATCCCCGCTGAAGAACTTGCGCGCCGCTCGCCGGTGCGCTTTCCGAACGAAAGCGCCGAGTATCGCGCTGCGCGCGCAGCCCTGCTGGCGGAGGAGATCGAGCTGCGGCGCCATCTGGAGCGTGTCGCAGCTCAGCGCCGCGCCCTGCCGCCCGGCGGCGCAGTGACCGGCGATTACCGCTTCGAGGGCGAGAACGGCCCGGTGAACTTCGCCGACCTCTTCGGCGACAAGCAGTCATTGGCCGTCTATAGCTACATGTTCGGCCCGCAGCGCGAGCGCCCCTGCCCCATGTGCACCAACCTGCTCGGCGCGCTCGAAGGCAACGGGGCCGACATCCAACAGCGCATGGCGCTCGCCGTCGTGGCAAGCTCTCCGATCGAGCGGCTGATTGCCTGGAAGCGGGAGCGCGGCTGGACGAACCTGCGGCTCTACACCGATCTCAACGGCAATTACTCGCGCGATTACCATGGCGTCCTGCCGGACGGATCGGAAATCCCGAGCCTCAACGTCTTCACCCGCCGCGACGGCACCATCCGGCATTTCTGGAGCGGAGAGATGACCGGCGATTCCGCCGATCCCGGCCAGGATCCCCGCGGCGCCCCGGATCTCGCGCCCCTATGGAACGTGCTCGATATGACGCCCGAGGGCCGTGGGACGGACTGGTACCCGAAGCTGAATTACGGGGCATAGAAGCCCACGGAACAGGCTCTGCTGTTTTGCCCCCTGGGCCGATCCGCTAAGCTCTCAGGTCTGTGACTGTCCTGGGAGCCACGATGCTATGACAGAAGCCCAAGCTCTGAGCGATGCTGCGCGTCAGCGGCTGGGTTTCCTATCGCTTGCAGAAACCGCAGCCCTCGCCCATCGCGGCGTTCTGATCCCGGATCCCAGCTCCGTCTTGATCTCTGCCCATGTGCGGCTGGAGGATGGCTCCGTTCTCTGGCCGAACGTCATCCTCCAGGCATTAGATCTCGGGCAGATCGCAATCGGACGGGGCACGAATCTCTTCTCGGGAACGCGCATCGTGGCCACAGGCGGAAGGGTCACCATTGGGGGCGAGGTCGAGATTGGCGAGGAAGGCGGCTTCACGATCAAGGCTGGTGCAGGCGAGGTCATCGGGATCGGCGACGGTGCCCGTCTCCTCGGCGGCGGATCGCTGACTCAGGCGAACCGCATCGGCCGTGGCGCTCAGATCCTGGGGCCGATCCGCTGTCAGAACTGCACCCTGGGCGATGGCGGCACCTACCGCGATCCGGAACCGGACGATCGCGGGGGCGTCCTGAAAGGTTCGGGCGTTGCGCGGGGAATCGAGGTGCCGCAAGGCCATGTGATTCAGGCCTTCGGCCTTTTCGCCGAGGCACCTGTGAGGCGCCAATCCTATTTTCACCCTAAAGCCTGAGCGGGAATGAACCGCTTGTCATTCACGGCCGGAGCGCAGCGGAGGGGAAGGGAATCCATAGCGGCGCGTCTGTGAGTGGATCCCCTTCCCGGCCTACGGCCGCCGGGGATGACGCAAGTCGCGGCCGGCCTTCAGGACCAATCCTGCTCGATTGGATTCGGCGCCGGCTCGGTCATCGGGTCGCCTGCCTTCACGCGCTTCTCGAAATGTGCCGTCGAGCAGGCATGCGAACAGAGGAGACCCCGCTCCGACCAATAGGCCGGACCGCTCTCAACGCGCCCGGCATGATAGGTGAAGTCGGGATGGCCATAGGGCAGCCCGCACTCGATGCAGGTGCGGGCCTGGGCTTTTTTCAGCATGAGGGGGCAGAGGCTGCCTGGAGCCTCACTCGCCTGGCGTCCACGGCACGTAATCGCCCGTGGCGGCCGGGCGCTGGCCGGAGCCGAGCTGGGACCCTTGTGGCCGGTAGGCCTGCGCCGTGCCGGTCATGTTCGGCACATACGGCTTTTCCCACGGATGCGGCTGATAGGCTTCCTCGCTCGGGGGCACGTCGCCGTTATGGCACAGCCAGGCGCGCCAGCCGGGTGGCACCTTCGAGGCATCGGCCTCGCCGTTATAAACCACCCAGCGGCGCTCGGCGCCCACATTCGAGTCGATCGCCTGTGCCTGCGTGTAGCGGTAGTAGGTGTTGCCGAACTCGTCCGTGCCCACGAACACGCCCTTGCGCCAGGTGAAGAATCGGGTGCCGAGGGTCTGTCCGTTCCACCAGGTGAAGAACTGGGTGAAAAACTCTTTCATGCTGCTGCCGCCGGAGGGGTTCGTGAAGTTGCGCGGAATATGGCCGCAAGGGGGAGTGAAGTCCAGCCTTCTGAGTCGCGAAAACCCATGCTGATTCTCCGATCCACCCCTTCGCAAGCGGCAGGAGCGGAATTTCCCGCAATCAGGCCATTTCGGGTCCGAAAAGGTCGCCCCAGACTGGAACGACGAATTGATGCGCCGGCACAACATCTACTCCGCGTTAAGCATGACTCCATGTGGGTCTTTGAGCCGGCGAAGCTTGGCCATTGCAAAAACCGGGAACGGATTCTCAAAGGAGTCTGAGAGGCTTAGCCGGAGGGTCAATTGTTATCCACAATTCTCACAGCTACACACAACATATAGTTCGGAACCGTGAGCCGCGACACTAGTTCTTGACGTGAGGCTCGCAACACGACTAGCTTGCCGGGGTGCCGACCAGAGACCGGCGGCCGACCTGAAAGGGCCGGTTGAACACTCCCCAGAGCAGGCGTCAGAGCCCGTGGCAACACCATTGCCGCGCCACCTGTGACGCCCGAACGGGGCCGTAACTCAGGCGTGTTGCGTGGGCGATCCGACAAAGAACGGATCGTTGGGGCGTCGAACAATAATTGTGGGCTGATGAGCTGCGGGGCAAATCGCGGCCATGGGGACGTTTGTCCTCAATACTTAGGATGTGACCTATGCGGATCGAGCGGCGTTATACGAAGTCTGGCCAATCGCCTTATTCCTCCCTCGCCTTCCGGCTCGCCACGAGCGAGATCCGCAATCCGGATGGCTCGGTGGTCTTCAAGCTTGAGAACATCGAGGTTCCGGAGACCTGGAGCCAGGTGGCCTCCGACGTGCTGGCCCAGAAGTATTTCCGCAAGGCCGGTGTTCCGGCCCGCCTGAAGAAGGTCGAGGAAAACGACGTTCCGTCCTGGCTGTGGCGCTCCGTGCCGGATGAAGCTGCCCTCTCCTCTTTGCCAGAGGATCAGCGCCTCGGCTCCGAGATCTCCTCCAAGCAGGTCTTTGATCGCCTCGCCGGCTGCTGGACCTATTGGGGCTGGAAGGGCGGCTATTTCTCGTCCGAGGAAGACGCCCAGGCCTTCTATGACGAGCTGCGCTTCATGCTCGCCAACCAGATGGTGGCGCCGAACTCCCCGCAATGGTTCAACACCGGCCTGCATTGGGCCTACGGTATCGACGGCCCCGGCCAAGGCCACTATTACGTGGACTACAAGACCGGCAAGCTCACCAAGTCCAAGTCCTCCTATGAGCACCCGCAGCCGCATGCCTGCTTCATCCAGGGCGTCGAGGACGACCTGGTGAACGAGGGCGGCATCATGGACCTGTGGGTCCGCGAGGCGCGCCTGTTCAAGTACGGCTCCGGCACCGGCTCCAACTTTTCCAAGCTGCGCGGCGAGGGCGAGAAGCTCTCCGGCGGCGGCCGCTCAAGCGGCCTCATGAGCTTCCTCAAGATCGGCGACCGGGCTGCCGGCGCCATCAAGTCGGGCGGCACCACGCGCCGCGCCGCCAAGATGGTGGTGGTCGATGTCGATCACCCGGATATCGAGAGCTACATCGACTGGAAGGTGAAGGAGGAGCAGAAGGTTGCCGCCCTCGTCACCGGCTCCAAGCTCGCCGCCAAGCACCTCAAGGCCATCATGAAGGCCTGCATCAACTGCGAGGCCGAGGGCGATGCCTGCTTCGACCCGGAGAAGAACCCGGCCCTGAAGAAGGAAATCAAGCTGGCCCGCCGCGTCCAGATCCCGGACAACTATATCAAGCGCGTCATCCAGTTCGCCAAGCAGGGCTACACGGATATCGACTTCCCGGTCTACGACACCGACTGGGATTCGGAGGCCTACCTCACCGTCTCCGGCCAGAACTCCAACAACTCCGTCTCCCTGACGGACGACTTCCTGCGCGCCGTTGAGAACGATGCCGACTGGCACCTCACCGCCCGCAAGGACGGCAAGGTGGTGAAGACCCTCAAGGCCCGCGACCTGTGGGAGCAGATCGGCCACGCCGCCTGGGCGTCCGCCGATCCTGGCCTGCACTTCAACACCACCATGAACGACTGGCACACCAGCCCCGCCGGTGGCCGCATCCAGGCGTCGAACCCGTGCTCGGAATACATGTTCCTGGACGACACGGCCTGCAACCTCGCCTCCGCCAACCTGCTCCAGTTCTTCGACCGTCAGAACCACAAGTTCGACGCGGAATCATTCGAGCATGCCTGCCGCCTCTGGACGGTGGTGCTCGAAATCTCCGTCATGATGGCGCAGTTCCCGTCGAAGGAAATCGCGCAGCTTTCCTACGAGTATCGCACGCTCGGCCTGGGCTTTGCTAATATCGGCGGCCTGCTCATGACCATGGGCCTTCCCTACGATTCCGATGCGGGCCGCGCCCTCGGCGGTGCGATCACGGCGATCATGACTGGCGTGTCATATGCCACTTCCGCCGAGATGGCCGGTGAGCTCGGGCCGTTCCCGAACTACAAGGCTAACGCGAAGCACATGCTGCGCGTGATCCGCAACCACCGTCGCGCGGCGCATGGCGAGGCGCAAGGGTACGAGGGCCTGGCCGTCAACCCGGTCCCGCTCGATCACGCCTCCTGCCCCGACCAGGACCTCGTTGCCCATGCCAAGTCCGCCTGGGACAAGGCCCTGCAGCTCGGCGAGAAGAACGGCTACCGCAACGCGCAATCCACCGTGATCGCGCCCACCGGCACGATCGGCCTCGTGATGGATTGCGACACCACCGGCATCGAGCCCGACTTTGCGCTTGTGAAGTTCAAGAAGCTCGCCGGTGGCGGCTACTTCAAGATCATCAACCGGGCGGTGCCCGATGCGCTCCGCGCGCTCGGCTACCGCGAGCACGAGATCGCCGAGATCGAGGCCTATGCGGTCGGCCACGGCTCCATGAAGCAGGCTCCCGCCATCAACCCGGGCTCGCTTCGCACGAAAGGCTTCACGGACGACAAGATCGACGCTGTGGAGAAGGGCCTGAAGTCGGCCTTCGACATTAAGTTCGTGTTCAACCGCTGGACGCTCGGCGAGGACTTCCTCACCGGCACGCTCAAAGTGCCGGCCGAGAAGCTCAACGATCCGTCCTTCGACCTGCTCTCCTTCCTCGGCTTCTCGAAGGCCGACGTCGAGGCCGCGAACATCCACATCTGCGGCGCGATGACCCTCGAGGGAGCACCCTTCCTGAAGGTCGAGCATTACCCGGTCTTCGACTGCGCCAATCCGTGCGGCAAGATCGGCAAGCGCTACCTCTCGGTGGAAAGCCACATCCGCATGATGGCGGCGTCGCAGCCCTTCATCTCGGGGGCGATCTCCAAGACCATCAACATGCCCAACGACGCCACCGTCGAGGATTGCAAGAACGCCTACATGCTGTCCTGGAAGCTGGCGCTGAAAGCCAACGCCCTCTACCGCGACGGCTCCAAGCTCTCGCAGCCGCTGAACTCTGCCCTCATCGCCGATGAGGACGAGGATGCGGACGACGCAGTCGAGGCTCTCGCCGCCATGCCGGCCGCCGCCAAGGCCGCCCATGTGTCGGAGAAGATCGTCGAGAAAGTGATCGAGCGCGTGGAGCGGATCCGCGAGCGCGAGAAGATGCCGGACCGCCGCAAGAGTTACATCCAGAAGGCCGTGGTCGGCGGCCACAAGGTGTATCTCCACACCGGCGAATACGACGACGGACGCCTCGGCGAGATCTTCATCGACATGCACAAGGAAGGCGCCGCCTTCCGGGCCATGATGAACAACTTCGCCATCGCGATCTCGCTGGGCCTGCAATACGGCGTGCCGCTAGAGGAATACGTGGAGGCCTTCACCTTCACGCGCTTCGAGCCCGCCGGCTTCGTCCAGGGCAACGAGCGCATCAAGTCCGCCACCTCGATCCTCGACTACGTGTTCCGCGAGCTCGCCGTGTCCTATCTCGGCCGCAACGACCTCGCCCACGTGGACCCGTCGGAAGTGGGCCCCACCACCATCGGCAAGGGCGAGGACCAGTCGAAGGCGCCGGAGCCCGCTCCCGCCACGGCCATCGTGTCCCGCGGCTTCGTGCGCGGCAATTCCGACCGCCTCATGCTCATCCCCGGCGGCGGTGCCGGCGGCACAGGCGTCACTCAGCGCACGACTGGCATGACGGTCGGCGCGACTGCGCTCAAGGCTGAACTCCCGCAGCCTGCCGTGCAGGCGGAGGAGAAGCCAGTCGGCGAAGCCGAAATGTCCAAGCTCGCCTTCACGGCCCCGTCCGTCGCCGACCGGCGCGCCGAGGCCAAGATGAAGGGCTATGTCGGCGAAGCCTGTCCCGAATGCGCCAACTTCACGCTGGTGCGCAACGGGACGTGTTTGAAGTGCGATACCTGCGGCAGCACGACGGGTTGCAGCTGAGCGAATTAAACAGAACAGAGAATTGAAATTGTAGGAGCAACTCATTGAGGCGGGAGAATATTTCTCTCGCCTCAATGACTCTAGGGCAACGGCTTCTTAGATCATGATCAGGATTTCATTACCTTACATCTACAAACTCGCCACTCAGCTTGAGCCCTTAGCTACGTTGCCGATGCACGACACTCCCTACAAAGAAGTATGGGGTTGGCTGTTCACATCAGAGCAGGCTTTAAGGGAGATGCATCATGGCACGCTCTATGCACCATACCTTAGAAGCTCAGCCCCGTTTGCGTTCGATCTTCTCGAGAAAATTCAAAAGCTAACAAGTTCAGATAACCTTGATCGAGTGGTTCAAGGAATCGATTTGTGGTCTATCAGTCGTTCGTTTGAGGAGTACAAAACCGCTTTATTAGCTGAGCTTGGCTCCTTCAACTCATACTTTATCACGCAGAAAGGGTCACACGACACATACTCTTTGCTGATGTATGGGGAGACTTTGTTTCCATCAGATCTTGTAACCAAGGTCCCTGAAGCCCGTTTTGATGCTAAGGAAGCTGCAAAGTGCTTAGCCTTTGAAGTACCAACAGCGTGCGCTTTTCACGTTTTCAGAGCAACAGAAAGTGTTCTCCGTCGATACTACTCGCAAGTCACAGGAGGCAAAGCGCAGCCGAAAGTACGTAACATTGGCGTCTATATTAATGCGTTAAAGCAAACTAATTGCGGCGACGCGAAAGTCTTAGCTGCTTTGAAGCAAATGGCGGATCTGCACAGAAACCCCCTCATTCATCCTGAAGCTGCTATAACCATTGATGAAGCCCTAGCGATTGTCGGGATTGCTGCGAGTGCAATGACAACAATGCTTGCGGAACTATCAGCTGCACCACCTACAGTATCAACCATAAGTGCCGATATGTGAGCTTCGGAGGAAGCGTTGTTTAAACTCGCCTTAGAGGCCTATCGTTCAAATCCCACTTTCGATGTTGAAGTAAAACGGTTTGAATATCGTGTACGCCCATATTTGGCGAACATACCCCAAGGTGATCTCGACAAGCGTTATCATGCCATCTGTCGAAATGTTCTCACCCTTGTCGGGCCAGAGCGGAACAATCATCCCATCGAGTCTTTTCTAAGCTCTTGGTACTGGGTCCGGAAACTTGTTCATATCGAAACTGAGTATGAACGAAGAGAATTGAAGCTCCCAAACTTTGTACCGCCATTTGATCTTGAGCTTCTTTCTTTAAAGACCCGTTTTATACCCAGATATCCAAACGCGTGCGACTTTGTCGTGCGCTACGGAGAAATGAGCTGGTTACCTCAGATGCTAACCGAGGGAACTGTTATTCTGAAATGCGCCACGGCCTATGAAGATGAAAGCATGAATGAGGCTCGGCGCGATGACGAATTAAGGCATCACACATTCTCTAGTGCGAGTAATGTTCGCATAACCGGACCACAAGGCCAACCGATTAGAGCTATTGGCGATATACGAACGACGGTCGAACTAACGAGTAAATATTATCTACTATGCACATCTGCGGAATGTGACCCCACCTTGTTCCAAGCATTTAACGCTGACGCATGTCTTATCATCCACGATCCTGATGAGTTTGCGAGACGGCTCGAAAAAGCTTTTGCTCCTGTGATGGGAGACAGCGAACTTTTGCATTTTCCGGTTCAATACGTAGACCCTTATAATCCAGGCCCCAATGCCCCTGACGCTCCAGGTGCAGTGAAGAGCTTTACCTACGCATATCAAAAAGAATACCGCTTCATCTGGACTCCTTCTCGTAATTCACCGACCTCAACGGAACTCAAAGCCAAACTTGGGGATCTGCGAGATATTGCAGAGTTATTGACCTTTGATGACGTCCTTAAAGGAGCAGCATAGTTAACCAAAACGACGCTACGAAAGCGACAGCACCCATGCAGAAAGCAGTAAACGCTTCGACGAACAGCACCGCAGAACCCTCCCCCTCCCAACAGATCGACGTACATATCCAACACCTGAACGACTGGCGCGGCGAGATGCTGGCGCGGGTGCGGGCACTCATCCGGCAGGCCTTGCCCGATGTGATCGAGGCGGTGAAGTGGCGTGGGGTTCCGGTGTGGGAGAAGGCCGGGATCATCTGCACGGGCGAGACCTACAAAAGCACCGTGAAGCTGACCTTCGCCAAGGGCGCTTCGCTTGACGACCCGTCCCGCCTCTTCAACGCCAGCCTCGAGGGCAACACCCGCCGCGCCATCGATCTCCACGAGGGCGACGCGCTCGACGAGCCCGCCTTCAAAACCCTCATCCAGGCCGCCGCTGCGCTCAACACCGCCAAACCCGCCAAGCGCCCGAAAAGCACATCCACACAAAGCACCAAGACCTCATCCTGAGGAGCAGCCGTGAGGCTGTGTCTCGAAGGAGGTTCCAGAGAGCACTGGAGGCTCCTTCGAGACGGTCGCTTCAGCGACCTCCTCAGGATGAGGTGGGTGTTTCCTGAAACGCGGGTAGACGTAAACCAAGTGCAACCCCGATGCAGCAATCCCTACACGGCGACCTGGCGGTCGTAGTACTGCCTCACGTCCTGGTGGCCGCGCAGGTTGTCCGGCCGGTAGGGCTTCATCTCGTCGTAGTGAAGCACGGAGCCGCGCTCGAACCGCTCCTTGACGGAGGGGTGCAGCACCGCGTACTCGGGCACATCCCGGCGCCCCTTCTTCCAGAGATGGCCGAAGCGGCCGGTCTTGCACTCGTCGTGCTGGGGCCCGGCGGGCGACGGATAGAGCTGAAGCACATCGGGGTCGATCCTGATGCCGTTGGGCACGGCTTGGGCTGCCTCCACCATCCATTTGAGCGCGATATCGGAGAGGCGGGCTTCGTTCTCCGGATAGCTGCCGCCCACATCCGAGTGGTTGCCCGCAAACCAGACCTGCTCGAAGCGTCCGCCCTCGTTGTCCATGCCCTCGTTGGTCCAGGGCACGCGGGCGAAATCGGCCCTGTTCTCGTCGATGGACAGGGCGTGCTTGGCGTAGAGCACATCCGGGTTGAGCTGGTTGTCATAGAACTTCATCTTGAGATGGGTGACGTGCAGGGTCTCCCAGAACGTGTAGCCCTCGAGGCCGACGGCGAATTTCACGTAAGTTTTCAGGAAGCCGGCCACGGCCAGCATCACAGCCGCAGCCACGAGGACCCCGAACCAAAACCAGAACGTGTAGGCCAGCAGCGACAGGAGCCCCGCGACTGCCGCCATGACCGCGATGGCACCAAGGCCCAGCAGCGCCATAAGACCATAGCTACCCAGGGCCGCCACCGTGTCGAACACGCCGATAAAATAGGGAATGGCGTTGGCCTTGCCGGCGGCATCGGAGCCGTGCTGCGCCCGGAAGCGCGCGGCAAGAGCCCTCCTCTGCTCCAGATAGGCCTCGTCCTTCGGGGAGCTCACATGCTGGTAGACTTTTTTGACGGCCTCGTCCGCAATCGCCCTGGTGCTCTGCGGATCGCGCCGCAGGGGCGTGCCGTCCTTCATGGTGGTCGGCACGCCGCACAGCCCAAGCACGGCGCCGAGGCACCGCACCGTGTAGGCGCCGCGGCTGAAGCCGAACAGATAGATGCGGTCACCCGGCTCCCACAGGGTCAGAATAGCCGCGTAGCAGTCGATGATGTTGGCGGTCAGCCCCAGGCCCATCGCCTGGCTTACCGTGTTGTAGACCCATCGCCAGATGCGCTGCGCCGTGCCGTAGCCGAGATGCTGCGAGCCCAGGCCGGGATCGTAGAAGGCCACCTGCTCGGCTGGATCGATGGAGGAATCGGGCCCGATCCGCGTGGCCCGGAACAGCTTGTAGATGTTGCTGCGGCGCTCATCCGGCAGCAGCCCGCCGGCTTGGCCGGTGCCATCGGAGAAAATGAGAATGTTCTTGCCCGCCATCGGCCCACCCTCTACTGCTGGTTGTGACATTTAAACCGAGCAGGACGCGGCCCGGCAAGAGCCACCTGATGTTTATCCCCTTGGCTTTTGCTGCGGCCGCAAAGGGTGCGCTCCGCTCGACCACAGGATCACCGCTCACGGGTCGGGGGGTTCTTCCCGCATGCGTTAAGGGTAAGCCGCCATGAGCTCTGCCACTCTCTTCGTCATCGCCGGACTTGGTCCGGGGATCCACGTCTTCAATCCGGCTCAAGACCTAGATGGCCAAGACGAACCCGCCATGACGGTATGGACGTGGGCTCATGTTCTCATTTTGTTCTTGACTGTTGCTGCATGCTCGGCTATATCATTGTGTAGATCTGCTCCTGACGAGGGGCGCGCTCGCGAGGCGTCGCAGTGTGGGAGCAGGCACGGTCCCGCCGCAGGGTTCGCATTTCTGTGATCGCGGGTGGCCGATCCTGGCATGCCTCCAGGTCCGCTGAAACAAACCGTGCGCGAAGAGCAGTTCGGCTCTTACCTTCCACACCACACATCGAGCCGGGCTGCCCAACGCGCCACCCTCGACACACCTTCAGGCTCGCAGCTCACGCTGCGGGCCATAGGGTGCTGGCTGCAAACACAGCAACGCCAATGCCGATCAATAAAACAGGAACATGACGTAACGGAGCCAAGTATTTACCAAATCTTCATTCAGACCCGGCGACACTTCATTGAAAATTTAACTGATTACAACTGTTTCAGCCACTCCGAATTTCAAGCCGAGGTTTCATGCTTTCTCTCTTCTCGCAGACCAACGCCGATGTCGGAGCCAGGCTCGCCGCGCTCGACCGATCGCAGGCCATCATCGAATTCGATCTCGACGGCAACATCCTGACGGCGAACCGCAACTTTCTCGATACGGTGGGCTACTCGCTCGACGAGATCCGGGGGAAGCACCACGGTCTCTTCGTCGATCCAAACTTTCGCAGCAGCGCCGAATATGCCGCGTTCTGGCGGAGCCTGAAGCAGGGCGAATATCAGGCGGCCCGCTACCGGAGGTTCGGCAAAGGCGGACGCGAGATCTGGATCGAGGCGAGCTACAACCCGCTTCTCGGCCGAGACGGAAAGCCCTTCAAGATCGTCAAGTTCGCCACCGACATCACTCGCCAGATGCAGGAGCAGGCGGAGATGCGGGGCCAGGTGGAGGCGATCCGCAAATCGCAAGCCGTGATCGCCTTCGATCTTGACGGCAATATTCTCGATGCCAACGACAACTTCCTCGCAGCCGTGTGCTACTCACTCGACGAGATCAAGGGCCGGCATCACAGCATGTTCGTCGATCCGGCCATGCGCGGCAGCCCCGATTATCAGGAGTTCTGGCGCAAGCTCAAGGCAGGCGAGTACCAGGCCGGCCAGTACAGGCGGTTCGGCAAGGGCGGCCGGGAGATCTGGATCGAGGCCAGCTACAACCCGATCCTCGATGCTTGCGGACGCCCGTACAAGGTCGTCAAGTTCGCCACAGATGTCACCCAGCAGGTGAACCTGCTGCTCCATCTGCGTCAGATCATCGACAGGAATTTCGGCGAGATCAGCACCGCTCTCGATCACTCTGGCCATGAGGCAAGAGAGGCCACGGCAGCTGTCACCAGCACATCCAGCAACGTGCAGATGATGGCGTCTGCTGCCGAGGAACTGGCGGCCTCCGTGGCCGAGATTTCCCAGAGCATGACGAACTCCCGAGCGGCAACCGAGACAGCTTTTAACGAGGCTAAGAGCGCGAGCGAATTCACCGACAAGCTGTCTTCCGCCACCGCGGCCATGGGCGGCATCGTGGGCCTGATCCAGAACATCGCCGGCCAGATCAACCTGCTGGCGCTGAATGCCACCATCGAGGCAGCCCGCGCGGGCGAAGCCGGCCGGGGCTTCGCGGTTGTGGCGACGGAGGTCAAGAACCTGGCCGCTCAGGCGGCTCGCGCGACCGAGCAGATCACCACGGAGATCGATGCGGTTCAGAGCGTCTCCGGCGGCGTCGTCGAAGCGCTGGCGAAAATCCAGGGATCGGTCGAGACCATGCGCGACCACGTGATCAGCGTCGCGACGGCGGTGGAGCAGCAGAGCGCGGTAACGCAGGAAATGTCGTCGAACATGCAGGGCGCTGCTCACTCCGTGGCGCGGATCTCCAATAACATCGGAGCCATCTCATCGGCGGTCGGCCGCGTATCCCATGCCGTCAGCACCACGAAGGAAGCCGCGGTCGTCCTCGCCCGCTGATATCTGTCCTAAGAGGCGGACAGAATTCACTGTTACGCTGGAACGCTCCAGGCCAAGGCACGTTGGACCTCCAATGCAACATTCCCTTGAGGAGGTTCAAATGCGTCTTATGAAACACGGCCTGATGGCCGCAGCTCTTGTTGTCGGCTTCGGCACGGCGGCCTCCGCCCAGTCGGTGGAGATCCGCTCCCGCACCACAGCTCCCGGGCACATGATGCAGGATGATGACGAGGTCAGCTCGACCCGCGTGATCCGCCGCTCCGGCACTGTGGAGCGCCGCGTCGTGCGCGAGCCCTCCACCACGGCCACCGTCACCACCCGCCGCGGCGCATCCTATTACGCTCCCGGACAGGTGAAGAAGCGTGTGAAGGTCCAGTCCGCCCGCGATTATGCGCCTGGCCGCATGATGATGGATGACGACGACAGCACGACCACAACCACCGTGCGTCGTCGGGTGCGGACCCTCGACTGAACGTTCACAAACCCGAACATCAACGAGGCGGGGCGAATGCCCTGCTTCTTTTGGTGTATATGGCAGAGGTGCCGGTGGCTCGAATACCCGCTCCGTGCTCTAAAGCCCTGAGTCGTCAACACCACTCTCCTGTCCGACAACGGACCTGCGCGTCGCCCGCTCGGCCGCTTCCTCGGCGCATTTGTCCAGATGCGCCGCCTTGTTGATCACCTGGAGATTGGGCACGCCCCAATAGGCGAGCAGCTCCGGCCATGGCTTCGCGCGGTGATCGGACCAGACGGCAAAGAGCGGAACGCGATGATCCACCTCGGCGGTCTTCAGAAGACGGCGGCCGGTGGTGGCGCATTTGCGGTTCTGGCGCAGCTTGAGTGCCTTGAGGTGGTCGGGCGGGGCCGTCCAGAGCTGCCAGGCCACCACGCAGGCCGCGTGCCAGGTGGCATTCCGGTTCGGCTTGCCGTCGTCCCACAGGTCACAGTGCCAGCCCAGCCGGTACACCGGCTGCCCGCAGACGCAGCAATGCCCCGGTCCCCGGGCGAAGGCCTCTTCTCGATAAGGCGCCGGCGGCATGCGGAAGGTGAGCGGCAGTCCGGTCTCCTTGCCGGATCCGAGGCGCCATTGCCAGCCCGCAGGCTGGCCGCTCTTTCGTGCAAGCGCCCGCGCCAGGCGGTCGGCCAGGAGCGGCCGGTGCCGCCAGTAAGATTCGACCGCGCGGCGCTGGGTTGGCGGAATCAGCGGCTGGCGCAATGCGTGGGCAAGCACGCAGGGTGGGAAGAGCGCGGAGAGGCGCTTCTCGAGCCGGCCACGGGCCTTCTGGTTCTTCTCGTCTCGCCAGCTGGACATTCCGGATCGGCCGCCTCGTGTGAATCACTTTGAGGTCTGTAGCGGCTAGTTCCGTTGAGGTGAACAGCCCCGTGCGAAGATGCCGCCGATGGCGTAGCCAGGGCGCATGTTCTTGACAATCGATCTTAAGAGGCAGAGCTTTTCCTGAGCGGCAGATGTCCGTTCCTGACCGCTTTGTATGCGTCCGCCACATTACCCTATTCGGGAGGTCGCGATGCAACTCTCACTGCTAAAAGCCGCTACCTGCGCTTCTGCTCTATTCTTAATCCTCACACCTGCTTCTGCGCAGCAGCACTAACATGTCATGGCCAATTCAGGCGATGTCACCTGGAAGGATGGGCCGCCATCCCTTCCTAAGGGTGCGCAGATGTCGGTTCTGTACGGAGATCCTACGAAGGACGGCATGTTCGTGATGCGGCTGAAGTTCCCGGCGAACTACAAAATCCCGGCTCACACCCATGCCGTCGATGAAGTGGTTACCGTGGTCAGCGGCGAGTTCAAAATCGGCATGGGAGTCAATGTCGACCCCGGTCAAATGAAGACCATCAATGCTGGTGGCTTGGTAGCCATGGCGCCGGGAACACAGCATTATGTTCAGATCAACCAGGAAACCGTGGTGCAGCTGAGCACGCGCGGCCCCTGGGGCATCGCCTATGTCAATCCGGCGGACGATCCGCGCAAGTCGCAGTAGAGACTGCCGACGGCAGACGTGAAAAAGCCCAGGCTCCGGGGCGAACGGGCGGGATGCCTTCGCATCTCTCGCCTCGCCTGCTACGGGCCTGGGCTGATCGGGTCCAGACGGGCACTCGCATCGTCAGGCGAGCGCAGGAACAGGCCATGCCGGATTACATCCGTCCTGGCAAGGCCTCATCGGAATCAGGCAGTGACGCCCGCCGCGTTCCGAAGTCCACAACAATGTCCGCTGGGTCAGCCTGATATGGGGATTGAAATGCCGGGCGCAAGAGGCGGAGACCCGGTATTCGCGATCGACCTCAGTCGCCCCACGGCACATTCGGAAAGACATCGAGCGGAAGCTTGAGATAGCGCTTTCCATCGCTCTCCGGCTCCGGCAGACGTCCGCCGCGGATGTTCACTTGGAGTGCGCTCAGAATGAGCTTCGGCATGGGCAGTTCGCGATCGCGTCCTTCGCGCAAGGCCACGAACTCCTCCTCGGTCGTCGCCTTCAGGAGATGCCTGTTCTCCCGGCGCTGCTCAGCCACCGTGCTCTCCCATTGCGCAGCGCGGCCGCCGGGCATGTAGTCGTGGCCGACGAAGAGGCGCGTGTCGTCGGGAAGCGCCATGATACGCTGGATGCTGTGCCACAGCGCCTTGGCCGAGCCGCCGGGAAAGTCAGCCCGCGCTGTTCCGCCATCGGGCATGAAGAGCGTGTCGTGAATGAACGCGGCATCGCCCACGAGAAAGGTGATCGAGCAGAGCGTATGGCCGGGACAGAACATCACCTCCACGTCCAGATTGCCGATCTTGAACCGCTCGCCGTCGGCAAAGAGCCGGTCCCATTGCGAACCGTCCGTGGGGAAACTGTCGGGCCAATTGTAGAAAACCTTCCAGAGCCTCTGGACTTCCACCACCTTCTCGCCGATGGCGGTGGGCGTGCCGGTCCTGTCCTTCAGATAACCCGCGGCGGAGAAATGGTCAGCGTGCGGATGGGTGTCGAGAATCCATTCCAGCCTGTAGCCCTGCTGATCGATGTAGGCGAGGAGTTCGTCCGCTGAGGTCGTTGCCGTCGCACCGGACTTGGTCTCAAAATCGAGCACCGGATCGATGATGGCGCAGCGTTTCGTCTCCGGATCTGCGACGACATACTGGATGCTGCAGGTGCGCGGTTCGAAAAACGCTTTGACCTCAGGACGCACGTGAAGGGAGGTTGCAGTCTCGGCTGTCATGGCGAAACCTCTTCTTCAGCACGTGGCAGGTGACGAGGCTGAGGCCTCAGCCGTCGTGATCAGGGGCGACCGTTCGGAGAGTGGCCCAAGGTTTTTGTTCCGGCAAGACAGGCACCATTACCATTCCGGCGAAGGTGGCAACAGGATCAACCATCAATCCGATCAATGCCAGCCGGGGATTATCCTGATCTTAACCAAAGTGTCGTTCAATCAACCCTATTAAGAGTATTGCTTCCTCCTCACGGGAAGCCCGAGTTGTTGCGTAGAGTTTGCCATGGTGCAGAAGCCTTATTCGTCCCTTCGTCGCGCCCCGCTCCGGCGGAACCGCAGCCTGCTTCCGACAGCTCTTCTCGTGGCGATTTCGCTCAGTCCCGTGGCCCTCTTCGTCGATTTCGAACAATCCGTCGGCACAGCGCCTGAGGTGACCGTGGCCGGGCACGCGATCAGCGCTGCGCCTGAGTCCCTGACATCCGCTCCATCCTTAGACCCGGCACTGATCAACCCTAACCCTACTCTGAAACCAGGTGCCCTCGCCTTCAAACAGGACGCACCCATCCAGCCCGGCTTCCGCTCCTCCGCGCAGCGTGAGGTCCGTCTCGCACCTCCGCAGCCCTTGCCTGATCCGGCTCCGCCTGTGGAGGTCGTCCAGGCTGTCGCGCCGATGCCTACCCTGGTGCCCCTGCCGGTCCCGCGGCCGGCAGACCTGCGTGCGCCGAGAGCATCCAATTCCACCCAGGTAGCGAGCGTGCCGCCCGCAGTGACGCCTCGCGGGCCGGCAGCACCAACCCTCGCACCGGCTGACAACCGCAACTTCTTCGAGAAGCTCTTCGGCGTGCGCCCGTCCAACCCGCCTGACGCCGCGTTCAGCTATGCGGCTCTGGATCGTGGGACCGGCAGCATCGCGCCGACCGCGCGCTTCGGCACCGCTCCGAACGTTGTGGGTTCAGGCACCGCCGTCTATGACATCGTCGCCCAGACAGTTTACATGCCGAACGGCGAGAAGCTTGAGGCCCATTCCGGCCTCGGCGATATGATGGACAATCCGCGTTACGTGAATGTCCGCATGAAAGGCTCGACGCCGCCGGGCACCTACATCCTCACCGAACGGGAAGCGCTCTTCCACGGGGTACGCGCCATCCGTATGAATCCGGTGGGCGGAAGCCCCGCCATCTATGGCCGCGACGGCATCTTAGCCCATACCTACCTGCTCGGGCCGCGCGGAGACTCAAACGGCTGCGTCTCGTTTAAGGATTACGACAAGTTCCTACAGGCCTTCCTGAGAGGCGAGGTGAAGCGCCTGATCGTGACCGCCGGCCGCGGGCAGGACCTGCTGCCCCCCATAGCCGGCAACCGCACCGCCCAGCCCCAGCGCTTCGCTCGCGCAATCTAGGCCACCGCCTCTGGCCTTGCGGCCCTGAGCGCCTACTTCCTGCACGGCGGCACAGGAGAGGCGGATGATGCGAGATGCGAAATGGGACACGAGGCGAGTTGCTGCGCTATACGCGCTGCGGCCCTCCTTCATCGCCACGATCCTGCTCGCCGCGTCCGTGGGCGCTGCCCATGCTCAAGGTTCGGGCTACCTGCTGCCAGCTCCTGCCAAGGACAATGTGCAGGCAAAGCCCAAATACGAGTGCGACACGCCTAGTGCGCCAGTGATCACCCTCGACACCCAGAGCAAGTACAAGCAGGACGATAGTCAGAGGGCAAACATCGATGAAGAGGCCGAGGAGACCTATTCCGAAGCGGTCGAACCGCTACGTGTCTATGGACGCAACCTCGTCAAGATTGCGAACGCCTATGTGAAGTCGAACCCGAAAAATACTGCCGCCGCAGCATGCACGCTCACTTGGCTCGACGCCTGGGCGTCGGCAAATGCCATGACCGACATGCGCTCGAAGCAGGCGCAGTTCAACCTGAGCCGCGCGCTCAGCGGCTTTGCGCTGGCCTATCTGCAGGTCCGCAACGCGCCCGGCCTCGCGGATGATCAGAAGCGGAGGGTCGAGATGTGGCTGAAGACCCTGGGCCAGCAGCTCGTCGAGTCCATGGACAAGAACAACGGGACGTCCGGCCGGAACAATCACCGGTACTGGGCCGGATTAGGTGCCGCAGCTGCCGGCTTAGCCTCGAACGACAAGCAACTCACCCGCTGGGGCATTGACAGTGCCCGGATCGGCCTTGGGCAGATCACGCCCGACGGCACCCTGCCGCTTGAAATGAATCGTGGCAAACGCGCCCGCGATTATCATATCTTCGCCGCCGATCCTTTAGTAACTACGGCCGAGCTGGCACGCAGCCAAGGCATCGATCTCTATGCCGAGAATGGCGGAGCCCTGCAGCGGCTGGTGGATCGGGTGCTGGGCTCCCTCGATGATCCATCCTTCTTCGAGAAGGCCACCGGCACCAAGCAGGAGGCCTATCCGGGCGACGGCACGGTTCCGTCATCACGCATAGCTTGGCTTGAAATTCATCAAAGTCGCCACCCGTCGTCCGAGGCAGAGGCCGTGCTGACGAAGAAGCGCCCGACAAGCTCGAGCGAGATCGGCGGCAACACGACGCTGCTGTTTCATGGGGCGGAGTGAGGAATCGCTCTCTTCCTAGCTACGTGCCCTCTCATAGGAAAGTCCCTGCAGGGTCGCGGCGTTAGGGCAGTATTCCGCGAAGTGGGCGGAAGCCCGCCCATTGGCAAGATCGTCTCTGCAGCGGACGGCCGTTGTGCATCCAGAGCAGGTGAGGCTCATGTCGCGCATGACAGACGCATGGATCTGCCGGACCTGTTCCGAGTCGAGGTCGAGCGCCTCCATGAGGCGCGGCAGCTCGGCCGCAGCGTCGGGACCCCGTGCCACAAGGACGGGCAGCATGTCGGCTGAGACCCCAATGTCGCGGGCCAGGGCGTCCCTCTGATCCTTGTCCAGACCATCGAGCTCGTGAGCCTGCGCCCAGTATGCCTGCCATCGCCTGATAGTCTCACCCAAACCCATGGTCGCCTCCTCCATGTTCCGGACGCAGACTAAGGGAGAGAAGCACCAAACGCTTTGATCCAGCGCAAACCGAGATTTACCAGGCGAGACTCCCGCCATTGCAGCGTACCCGATATTTCGGCATACCCACTGCGCAAGGGTTCAAGGAATACGTCTGACGCATGAAGCCTGAGATCAGCATCACATGCATCGGTGGCGCGGCCGTCGATCGGAAGTACCGGGCCCTCGACGCGATCCGACCCGGAACGTCCAATCCAGTTCATTCTGAACGCTCCTTCGGCGGGGTGGCCCGCAACGTGGCGGAGAATGCCGCCCGGCTCGGTGTGAGCGTCTCCCTGACATCGATCCTCGGACAGGACGATAACGGACGCGCCCTGCTCGACGATCTCCAACGTCTCGGCATCGGCACGCAGTTCATGACGGTTTCAGACCACCATGCCACGGCGGAGTATGTGGCGGTTCTGCAGCCCGATGGCGAGTTGGCCCTCGGCCTCGCCAACATGAGTATCTTCAATGAGTTGACACCTACCCTGCTGCACGAACTGAACCCTCATCTTCAGGCAGGTTGGCTTTTTGCCGATTGCAACCTGCCGTCGGAAACGCTGCACGCTCTCGTCGACATCGCTCACCGGCAATCGCTCACGCTGGCAATTGACGCGGTCTCGACTCCGAAGGTCATGCGCCTGCCACGGGATCTGGCAGGGGTCGGATTGCTGTTCCTCAATCTCGATGAGGCCCGCGCCTTTCTCGGTGAACCCGAGGCCTCTCCGGAGACAATAGCCGCACGCCTTCGTGCCTGCGGTGCCGAGCGTGTTGTCCTGACCCTCGGCGAAGCCGGTCTCGTTGTGGCGGACCAGTCGGGAGCCCGTCAGATCGGCGCCGTCCGTGCGATGATCACCGATGCGACGGGTGCAGGCGATGCCCTGATTGCTGCCACGCTCGTGGCGCTCCTGAAGGGCTATTCCCTCACCGATGCCGCCCGCCTCGGCATGGCGGCCGCGGCGCTCACGGTGGAGAGCACGGCGAGCGTCCGGCCCGACCTGTCCTTCGCCTTGCTGGAAAACACTTTGTCCCTTAGAGCCGACCCAACGTATGAACGAGAGCCCTCATGAACCACGACATCGCCAGTCGCTTTCTCGACATCGCTCCCAATGTGCAAACCGCTCTCGCAGGGGGCAAGGCCGTCGTCGCGCTCGAATCCACCATCATCACCCATGGCATGCCCCACCCTCAGAACGTCGCTACGGCCCGTGAGGTGGAAGCGGTGGTGCGCGAAAACGGCGCCGTGCCGGCGACGATCGCGATCATCGAGGGGCGCATCAAGATCGGGCTGTCGGATGCGGAACTCGACTGGCTCGGAACCGCCAAGGACGTGATGAAACTGAGCCGAGCCGACCTGCCCTACGCGGTGGCCTCCAGGCGTCATGGCGCGACGACGGTTGCCGCCACCATGATCTGCGCTCATCTCGCTGGCATCCGCGTGTTTGCCACGGGCGGCATCGGCGGCGTCCATCAGGGTGTCGAGACCACCATGGACATCTCGGCCGATCTCGACGAACTCGCCCGCACGCCGGTAGCAGTCGTCTGTGCCGGTGCAAAGGCGATCCTCGACCTGCCGCGCACGCTTGAATACCTCGAGACACGCGGCGTGCCCGTGGTCGGCTATGGAACGGACCGTTTTCCCGCCTTCTGGAGCCGCACGAGCGAGTTGCCCGTCCCCCTGCGCCTCGATACGCCCGAGGCCATCGCCGACCTGATCCGCACCAAGGAGGCGCTCGGCCTCGGTGGCGGCGTTCTCGTGGCCAACCCCGTTCCGAGCACCGACGAAATCCCAGCCGACGAAATGAGCGGATTCATCAATGCCGCCATTTCGGAGGCGAAGGCTCGCGGCGTTTCCGGAAAGGCCGTAACGCCTTACCTGCTGTCCACCCTCTTCGAGCAAACCGGCGGACGAAGCCTCGCCACCAATATTGCGCTGGTCAAGAACAACGCGGCGCTCGCCGCGCGGCTGGCTGCATCTCTCGTCGGTTCTAGGTCTTGAGGATCACCCGTTCGCCTCGCTCCACGCGGCCATCGCCTCGAATGCGATGGCGTGCCGCCGCGCAAGAGCGTCAATGTCCGTGGAGTATCCGCCGCCGATAACGGTCACCATCGGGATACCGCGGCTGCGTGCCTGCTCGATCACGTAAGCGTCCCGGCGGCGCAGGCCTTCATCGGTAAGATCGAGCCGTCCCAACTTGTCGTCGCGATGTGGGTCGACGCCCGCATTCAGGAAGACGAGCTCCGGCTCGATCGCATCGAGAAGGCGCGGCAGATGAGCTTGGAGGACGTCCAGATAGGCATCGTCCTCCATGTGATCCGGCAAGCCGATATCGAGATCACTCGGAATCTTGCGCACGGGATAGTTCTTCTCCGCATGCATGGAGAAGGTGAAAAGATCCGGCTCGTCGCGCAAGCAATCGGCCGTGCCGTCACCCTGGTGCACATCGAGATCAACGACGAGGGCGCGCTGGATCGTGCGATCCGCCCTCAGAGCCTTGGCCGCAATGGCAACATCGTTGAAGACGCAGAAGCCCGCTCCGGTTTCTCGCTGCCCATGATGAGAGCCTCCGGCGGTGCTGCCGGCAAGCCCATGCTGGAGCGCAAGCCGCGCCGCAAGCAGCGTCCCGGCGGCAGACGCCCTGGCGCGGCGAACGACGCTTTCGCTGACCGGCAAACCGATGCGCCGTTCAATTTCGCGCGGCACTGAGCAGGCGAGGACCTGATCCACATAAGCTCCCTCATGAGCCAGCGCGATCAGGTCCGCAGAGGCTTCTCCCGGCACCACGAAGCCGTTGGGAGCAAGCCCCTTTTCCGCCAGCACTTCCGCCAGACGTCCATACTTCAGCATCGGGAACCGATGATCATCGGGAAGCGAGGCCACGTATGACGTGTGGGAGACAATGGGCACCTGCGTCATGGCTCAACCTCCGGCGATGGCCATCTCCGCAAGGCGAACCGCCGATTCCTGCGAGCGCGCTCCGCATATGAAGCCGCTCGGGTGGCAGAATACGCCATCATTGATTCCAGCGGCTTTCGAGAACTCCGTCTCCTGCAGACCGCGCCAAGCCTCAGGCAGGGACAGACGCTGACCGAAGGAATTCGGCTCGGGCGGAATGGTGCGGCAATACCAGGCGGTCAGATCCTCGTTCGGGTAAATGACGAAAAGAAGATCGCTCAAGCCGCCCTCGAAAACAGCCTTCTCCCAGGGGAGCTTGCGGTCGAGAACGATCACACGGGGATCCTGCGCCCTCTTGGCTGCCGCCACCACGAGGGAAAGAGCCTGGGCCTCGGCATGAGCCTGCCGGCAGGCTCGGACCAGGATGCCTTGGGCGAAATCAGCAGCTTCGAGGAAGGCGTCGTCATAGCCTTGGCTGCTGTCCCAAGTCGGATTGAAGGCCTCGATCAGCAGGGCAAAATGGCTCTGGCTTGCGGTGGCAACTCCATTGTCCGCTTGGTCGATGGCCAGGATGAAGGTCGCGTCGATATCGTGCCAGACCGAGTCCAGCACGTCCTCGCCGATGCCCGGCACAAGCCGCGGCAGGGCCTTGCGCCCATAATCGCGCCAGATCAGGCCGACCGAACTGTAGGGTGTCCCGTCCTCCCGTCGCGGGAGATCCCGCATATGGTGGTCGTACCGGCCCTGGGCGGGGTCATAGATCCCCCCGACGTCGAAGACGATATCGGCAGACTCGATCAGTGCCATGTCACGGGTCCGAATGAACTCGAACGCCTCCAGGGCATCGCGCAGGACGGCATAGGCGAAAACGTCGTCGGCATGGAACGTGCCGCTATGGGTTACAATCCGCATCGCTCTCCTCCGACCAGCGTCGGCTACTCCGTATCAATCGCAAACACACCCGCGATAGCAGAGCTATACGCTCAAGATAAGCCGTTCCAGACCAATCCTTTATGATCATTCCGGATAAATCCCGAACGAGGCTGTCGAAGCCGCTTGACCTTACCATCGTGGGAACGACTACAGATTCTGGAGCCTTGAGATGAAAGGATCCCGGCCATGCATATCTTCCACATTCCCGGCATGAATTGCGGCGGCTGCCTCCGCTCCGTCACGCGAGCGGTGCAGGCACTCGACCCTCAAGCCAGAGTTGAAGCCGATCTGGAGGCCCGCACGGTCAAGGTAGCGTCACGGCAAAGTGAGGCTGCGCTTCTCACGGCCTTGAGCAACGGGGGCTACCCGGCTGAGCTGGTCGCCCGCCCAGCTGCATGAGGAGGCGATCATGGCTGCCGAAGCTCATCTCCATCATCATCACGGCGCCCCGTCGAAAAATTCGCTGAACCGCACCGCCCTCAGCGCCACGATCCATTGCCTCACAGGCTGCGCCATCGGCGAAGTTCTTGGCCTTGTTATCGGTACAGCCCTCGGTTGGGGGACGGCACAGACGATTATCCTCGCCATCGCCCTCGCCTTCCTGTTCGGCTACGCTCTGACTATGCTGCCACTGCTGCGGAGCGGCCTGCCTTTCGGCACGGCGCTTGGCCTCGCCCTTGCTGCGGATACGGCTTCCATCACCATCATGGAAGTCGTGGACAATCTGATCATGCTGGCAATTCCGGGCGCGATGGATGCCGGCCTCACCAGCCCTCTCTTCTGGGGAAGTCTTGCCGTGGCCCTTCTCATCGCCGGCGCATTTGCATTCCCGCTCAACCGCTTTCTGATTGCCCGCGGCAGGGGTCATGCGGTCGTCCATGCAATTCACGGCCATCGATCCTAAATCGTGAACTCATTGTCAGGAGAACCATCATGACGCATCGCATTTTTGTTCTGGCCGCGGCCCTCGCAGTCCTGCCAACCCTTGCAATTGCCCAGGGTGCCCATGGCGGCCATTCCGGCCACTCCACCGCCGCGCAGACGGCGAGGACGCCCGATACACCCGCAACCCAGGGCTACAGGCGAGCGAATGAGACGATGCACAAGAACATGGACATCGCCTTCAGCGGCAATGCCGATGTGGACTTCGTGCGCGGCATGATTCCCCATCACCAGGGTGCCATCGATATGGCGAGGGTTGCGCTCCAGCATGCGAAGGACGAACAGATCCGTAAATGGGCCCAGGACGTTATCCGTGAGCAGGAGCGCGAGATCGCCGAGATGCAGACCTGGCTCAAAAACAAGGGCGTCCAGTAGTTACGCCCAGATCATGGGTGGCCGGCGATGGCTTTTCTCCCTGACCCCTGTATCAGGATGCTGCCACGAACAGGCGGGTGAAGCGTTAGTGGATATCCCCTGCGGGCGAATGGAAAGGAAGAACGATGTTCACGCTTACGATCAGCGACAAGCCTGTTGCCATCACCAATGCCAATGAGGAAGAAGCCCGCGAACTCCTCATGAGCGAGGAATTCAAGGACGACCTCAAGGTCCTCGAGAGTGAAGGCGCACCCCTCTGGGACGGCTTCGCCAGCCTGAACGTCAGACCGGCGACCGAGGAAGAAAAGGCCGAGTTCGAGGGAGCCGACTTCGACGAGGACGAAGAGGACGATGATGAGGAGGAAGGCCCCTACATCATGTTCCTGGTCGACGTGACCGATCCCGACGAGGACGATGAAGGCTAACACCCTGAAGGTTCGAAAGCGCTGCTGATCAGGCAGGGCTAAAGCATCGTCGGTCCGGGCGTCCGGGCCGACGCACAGGAGGAGACTTTCATGAGATCGACCCTGCCGATCAGCCGACGGGCGCTCCTTGCAGGCTTTGCCGCGTCTGGCCTGATTATCACATCGCGGCCTTCCTTGGCCACTGAGACCCTGCCGAAGATGGTGGTGACCAAGGACCCGAACTGCGGCTGCTGCACCGGATGGGTCAAGCACGTCCAGGCCGCAGGTTTTAACGTCGAAGTCATTGAATCCGCCGAGGTCAACCGCCTGAAAGTCCGCCTTGGCGTGCCCGAGGCGCTGGCCTCCTGCCATACGGCGGAGATCGGCGGCTATGTGATCGAAGGACACGTTCCGCCAGCCGCGATCAAGCGGTTGCTGGCCGAGAAGCCTGACGGCAAGGGTCTGGCCGTTCCCGGAATGCCCGTCGGATCACCCGGCATGGAGGTCGAGGGCGTGGAACCCGACACCTACGAGGTAGTCCTGTTCGGCCCGTCCGGGCAGCGGACCTACGCACGCTACACCGGGGGCCGCGAAGCCTGACGAATCGGGAACACTCCAGAATGCGCGCCGTTGGCCCGGCATGAGTTGGCTTGTTCAACCCCGCCTCGTGAACGATCCCTTCAGCGATCCGGGCCTCTACCTCGACTTCCGCTATGGCCGCCGCGCCATCCTGTTCGACCTGGGGGACGTAACCGCTCTCTCATCGCGCGAATTGCTGCGGGTGAGCCACGTCTTCGTCTCGCATACGCATGTGGACCACATCGCCGGCTTCGACCGGCTGTTCCGTCTCTGCCTCCACCGGACCTCCCCGCTGACCCTCATCGGTTCGCCGGGCTTCGTGGAGCAGATCGAACATCGGATCCGAAGCTTCACGTGGAATCTGCTGGACGAGAACTCAGTCGATTTCCGTCTCTGCGCGATGGATTACGACGGCTCCCGCCTGACAAGGGCTGCCGAGTTTCACGCCCGCGAAGCCTTTGCACGCCGCGATATCGAGCCTCCTAGCTTTCCCGATGGCATCGCCTGGATGGAGGATGAGTTCAGGATCGAAGCCGTGGCCCTCGACCACAGCATCCCGTCTCTCGCCTTCGCCCTGCGGGAGGTGCTGCAGGTCAACGTCTGGCGCGGCGTGCTGGCCGAGATGGATCTCGCTCCCGGCCCATGGCTGAACGAGGCCAAGCGCGCCGTCCGCCTGGGGCTGCCGGACGACCACACCCTCGGTGTACCGGACGGCGGATCCATCCGTCTCGGGGACCTCAAGCACCGCGCCCTGCGGGTAGCTCCCGGACAGCTGGTCGCCTATGTGACCGACGCCGCTCCCCATGCGGAAAACCGGGACAAGATCCTGCGGCTCGCCGACAAAGCCGATCAGCTCTTCATCGAAGCCGTGTTTCTGGAATGCGACCGCCCGCTCGCGGTGGCGTCCCGGCACCTGACTGCGTGGGAGGCCGGCGCCCTAGCGCGTGAGGCGGGCGTCCGGCATGTCACGCCGTTCCATCATTCGGCGCGCTACCTATCGGAACCTGATGTTTTGCGGGATGAGCTCTATAAAAGCTTCGGGTCGGCCGACAGGAGGGCGATTTCCGCCTGACTTCAATCGGCGAAGATTGCCTCGTGGATCTGGCGCGGGTCGGGTCTGCGGCTGGAATTGAACCGGACGACGCGGTAGCCGCAGGATTTCAGGATCCGGTCTCGCTGTGCATCCTTGCGGGCATCGTGGGAACGGTCGTCCAACTCGACGACTGCCAGCACCTCCATGTCCTGCACGACCACCCAGTCGACGCGGGTGTTGGATATCCTCTTGAACGCCATCCAGAAGGCGCGGCTGCCTTTCTTCGCGTCGGGCCGAACGAGCGCCAGGATCGGGACCTGAGGCCAGATCTGACAGTCCGGGCAGGCGGCAAGGAGGCGGCCGTAAAACTCCCGCTCGTTCTCCGTCATGATCGCAGCGCGGCGGAAGCGCGGCTTACGGGTCAAGAAGAGGACAAGCACCAGCAGAATGCCGAGCACGGCGCTGCCTGCCAGCCACGACCACGAGAGATTTTCGATCGTCATATTGCTCCGCCCCTGCCCTGCACTCGCTCAAACGTGAACGGTTAAGGTTCGTTCTGCCCACAAAGCATAGCAGCTAGCATGAAACCGGCATGCGTGGTCCCGCGTCTTCTTATTGTCGAGTTAAAGAACACCGGGGAGAGTATCATGGACCTCAGCCGCCGAACCTTCCTGCTTGGAGCGTCAGCCGCTGCCGCAGGAGCCACTCTGCCGTCCAGCAGCACCTTCGCCCAGTCGCTGCGCGATATGTCCGCCCATCAACGGATGTACGGACCCATCGACGATGATCTCTATCCCATTCCTGGCATCGAGCTCTCGCGGATCAACCCGGCCTTTCTCCGGCGGGTGGTGCAGTACGACACCACCGAGGCTCCGGGCACCATCGTAGTTGATCCCCGCAGCCGATACCTCTATCTCGTCATGCGCGATGGGATGGCCGTACGCTATGGCGTCGGTGTCGGACGCTCAGGCTTCGGCTGGTCGGGCGCTGCCACCATCAAGACCAAGCAGGAATGGCCGGACTGGTACCCGCCGAAGGAAATGTTCGCCCGCGAGCCCGAACTCATGGAGCAGATGGGTGAACTGCCGGGCGGACCCGGCATGCCCGGCGGTCCGGGGAACCCCTTGGGGGCGCGTGCCCTCTACCTGTGGCAGGGCAATAAGGATACGCTCTACCGCATTCACGGCACCTTCGAGCCATGGACCATCGGCACCAACGTCTCGTCCGGCTGCATCCGCATGATCAACCAGGACGTAATCGACCTCTACAATCACACGCCCACAGGCACGAAGGTCGTCGTGCTGGACGCGCCATCGGGACGAGGAAAGCGCGATCAGACTGCCGCCCGCTCTTAGGATTAAGCAAATAGGCACTCTTCGTGCCTATTTTTGCCATGGTTAACAATCACACGTCGCTTAGGGACGCGGGAATTTACGAACCATGGCGGGAATCTTCGCCCGATCCAAGCGATCGGCTGGCGGATGGAAGGCGGTCTCCGTGCCGCAGGGCAGCCGCTTGTACAAAGGAAGGAATGCCCTTCGCTCCATTCTTGGTCTCTCGGCCGCAGCCTTCTCCCTCCTGGCGTTTTCCCTGGCTCCGATGCAGGGGGCAGCCGCGTTCGGCGAATCCCGCACGCTCAGCTTCTTCCATACCCATACAAAGGAGAGCCTGACCGTCACCTTCCGCCGGAACGGCCGGATCGACGAGGGCGCCTTGAGCCAGCTCAACTGGTTCCTGCGGGACTGGCGGGTCGACAAGCCTGCGCAGATGGATGCGCGCCTGTTCGATATCCTCTGGGAGGTCTACCGGGAATCCGGCTCCTCGCAGCCCATCAACATCATCTCCGCCTACCGCTCACCGGAAACCAACGGTGCCCTGCGCCGCCGGTCCAGCGGCGTGGCGGAGCACAGCCAGCACATGCTCGGCAAGGCCATGGACATCCGCCTGCCCGACGTGGACACCGGTCGCTTGCGGGCCATTGCCATGAAGATGCAGTATGGCGGCGTGGGTTATTACCCCTCCTCCGCCTTCGTCCATGTGGATACAGGCAATGTGCGCGCCTGGCCGCGCATGTCGCAGCAGCAACTGGTGCAGCTGTTCCCGGACGGAAAGACCTTGCACCTGCCCTCGAACGGCAAGCCTCTCGCCGGCTATGAGATGGCGAAGGCAGAGGTCCTGGCCAGGAACAGCGCCCTGGCAACGCAAGCCTCGGCCGGCGGTGGCCCGTCCATCGGCAATGTTCTGGCCAATCTCTTCGGGCGGAAAGATGCTCAGCCGGCACCGCAGCCCGCGCCCGCGCAGGAGAGCCCGGTTACCGTGGTGGCTTCCGCCGATCCTGAGAGCATAGCCACCCCCGTGACTCCTGCGCCTCTTCCGCCGCAGCGTCCGAAGGAGATCAGGCTCGCCAGTGCGGCCCTGCCCGACCAAGCGTCGGATTCGATATCGGCAATCCTCCCGGCTCCGGCAAGCGCTCCCGCACCGGAACCGATTTTAGGCTATGATGAAAAGGCGGCCGTCAAAGCCCTGTTCGATCCTCGCACGGCTTTTCTGGATCTGGGCTTTGCCTCCCGCAATCAGCACGAGCTGAGCGTGACGCATTTCACCGGCCCGGCCGTCAAGCCGCTGCCCGTCGTCGGACAGGCCGAGGCCGAACTCTAGGCCTCACCCCTTTTAGACCGGTCAGACGCCGAAGAGGACAAGAGCGCCGACCATCAGCGCCAGCACCAGAAGGCCCCCGATGGCCACGGCCCAATGGGCTGCACGCTTCTCCTTCTGGACGAAAGCGGGCTCCGCCGCCTGAATGGCAGCTGCCTTCTGGAGGGGAGCCGCCCGCTTCTTCATCCGATTGGCAGTGGCGCGATCCGGAAACGGGATGATCTCGGCGCTCCTCATGGGAGCCGCGGCCGGTTTCGGATTGGGAGCCATCAGGCTGTCTTCCAACTCAACTGGAACTCCGGCTTCCTCGAGATGAACCACAATCAGGGCGATGTCTTCCGCGCTCATGGAATGGATCGGCAGATTGGTTTTGAGATCAAGGGTCGTCAGTTGTCCCTGCTGGCGTCCCAGGGCGATCAAGCGGTCCAGGGTATTGCTATCGAGCGCCTGCTGCATGAGGCACCACCCTATTGTGGTTGTTGGGCGAGAGAAGCAGCCTGAGCCGCTTCGAAGGTTCGCCGAGCTAACGCGGCAATTGCCCCAGACGTTGCAATGGACAAACGTCTCTGATGAACAAGACCGCCAAGGACACGGATGCTAGTTCTTCGTGGCCGTGGAGGCTTCCTGAAGGGCTTCCTTCTCGCGCCTGACCTGTTCGGACAGCTGCTCGGCAATCGCCACGAGCTTGCCGGCCATGAAGTGTTTGCCATGCAGTTCAACCTGACCCGCGAGCCCCACGGTCAGGAGGGTCTCGAACACGGTTTCGGCGGGAAGCCCCTTGCGGATCAGGTCGATCGCGACCTTCTGCCATTGGTCGGACAGCTGATCGCGAATTTCAGAAGTATCGTTGCTCATTCCCGGACCATACAGGATCTCATACAGGTTGTCGCGTTCCCCACCCTTGCCTTGGGGAACTGTCACGCAGCTTACATAGAACGGTTCTAAGGCGTGATCGTCACATAAGACGGAGAAACCGATATGGACGAGCACAAGGGCCGCCTTCGCGCCAGCGAACTGGAAGATTCAGGCGATGTCGGAGTGAATCCGACGCACAACCTCACCATGGGCGAGATCATCGCGACCCGCTTCAACCGGCGCGACCTCCTGCGGGGCTCGCTTGCCGTGGCGGCTATTTCCGCTACCGTTGGGCACCGGGCTCTGGCGGCCAACGAGCAGCCGGCCAAGAAGGCTTCGAACCCGATCTCCTTCGACTTCAAGGAAATCGAGGCGGGCGTCGACCATACGCATCACGTCGCCGAGGGCTACGACGCCCAGATTCTCCTGCGCTGGGGCGACCCGCTCTTCCCGGATGCTCCCGAGTTCGATCCCATGAAGCAGACGGCTGAAGCCCAGGCGCGTCAGTTCGGCTACAACACCGACTTCATCGGCTTCATCCCGCTTAACGGCTCCGCCGATCACGGTCTCCTGGTTGCGAACCACGAATACACCAATGAGGAACTCATGTTCCCGGGCGTGGGCGTTCAGGATTCCAAGGACGCCAATTTTGCCAAGATGACCCAGGAGCTCGTAGCGATCGAGATCGCCGCCCATGGCGGCGCAGTGGTCGAGATCCGGCGCGTGGACGGCAAGTGGCAGGTGGTGAAGGATTCGAAGTACAACCGCCGCATCACCGCGGATACGCCGATGGAGATCACCGGGCCGGCTGCCGGGCATGACCGCATGAAGACCTCCGCCGATTCTACCGGCCGCAGCGTGCGCGGCATGATCAACAATTGCGCCGGCGGCGTGACGCCTTGGGGCACGTGGCTGAGCTGCGAGGAGAACTTCAACGGCTATTTCTGGGGCAAGCTCTCCGACGACCATCCCGAGGCCAAGAACTACAAGCGCTACGGCATCGGCACGCCCGCCTATGCCTGGGGCAAGTTCCACGGCCGCTTCGACCTCGCCAAGGAGCCCAACGAGGCGAACCGCTTCGGCTGGGTGGTCGAGATCGATCCCTTCGACCCGAACTTCGTCCCGAAGAAGCGCACGGCGCTGGGCCGCACCAAGCACGAGGGCGCTGCCGGCATCACCAACGGCGACGGCCGTTATGTGGTCTATCTCGGCGACGACGAGCGCTTCGACTACGTCTACAAGTTCGTCACCGCTGGCAAGGTCGACCCGCAGAACCGCGCCGCCAATTTCGGCCTGCTCGATGAGGGCATTCTCTACGTAGCGAAGTATAACCCGGACGGCACCGGCACGTGGCTGCCGATGGTGCATGGCCAGGGACCGCTCACCGAGACTAACGGCTTCAAGAGCCAGGCCGACGTGCTGATCGAGACCCGCCGCGCGGCGGACCTCCTCGGCGCCACCAAGATGGACCGCCCGGAAGACATCGAGGCGAATCCGCAGACGAACCGCGTCTACGTCATGCTGACGAACAACACCCGGCGCAAGGAAGACCAGGTGGATGCGGCCAACCCGCGCGCCAGCAACGCGTTCGGCCACATCGTCGAGATGATGCCGGAGGGCGGCAACCACGCGGCCATCGCCTTCACCTGGGAGGTTCTGGTGAAGTGCGGCGATCCTTCCGTCGCGACCGTTGGAGCGACCTTCTCGTCGGAGACCACCAAGAACGGCTGGTTCGGCATGCCGGATAATTGCGCCATCGACAGCCAGGGCCGGCTCTGGATCTCCACCGACGGCAACAACGCCAGGGCCACTGGCCGGGCAGATGGCCTCTGGGCCCTCGAAACCGAAGGCGAGCGGCGCGGCACGTCCAAGCACTTCTTCCGGGTGCCGGTCGGCGGCGAGCTGTGCGGTCCGTTCTTCACGCCCAACGACGAGTCTCTGTTCCTTGCCGTGCAGCATCCCGGCGAAGCGGAGGAAGGGACCACATCCACCTTCGAGAACCCGATCACCCGCTGGCCGGACTTCAAGGATGGCATGCCGACCCGGCCATCCGTGCTCGTCATCACCAAACAGGGCGGCGGCAAGATCGCCTGACAGCGTTCAGCACCACCATGCAGAGACAGCAAAGGAGCCCTCGCGGCTCCTTTGTTCATTGATGCGGCCGCAAAAGCCGGGCTCCTTAGAGCGGCAGCGATAATCAGTCGATTTTCCAAGGAGGGCTGCCTGCTGCAGCCTGAGGGAGAAGTGGCGCGGGCGACGGGGCTCGAACCCGCGACCTCCGGCGTGACAGGCCGGCACTCTAACCGACTGAGCTACGCCCGCGCATTTCTCATCCATCAGATGTTCTAGAGAACGTTTCTCGTGATGGAGGCGCGCTCGTACCGGTGATTGGGCACGCTGTCAAATGGTGATTGGTTTATCCCCAAAGGCACGACGCCGCGCCTGGAACGTCAATCCCTGGTGCTGATCGAGAAGACCTCGTAGCCGGCCCCATCGAGCACGCGGACGGATTCGATCTCGGGGTCGCGGGACTGGGGACGACGTGCCAGGGTGAACACTTTGAGCGCCCGCTCCTTCGCCTTCTCGACGGAATCGGTGCGAACCAGGATCCGGCGGATGATCCCGCCGCCCGCGTCCTCGGACGCCACGGATTCTATGCGATAGACTTCAACCACGTTCCGAGAACTCCATTGTCAGCGCCTTCATGCCCTGAGACGCTGCAGTTTGTCGAACCGCTTGATAAGGCGGTCCCGTTTCAGTTTCGACAGGCGGTCAATCCAGAAGATGCCGTCGAGCTGATCGATTTCATGCTGGAAGCAGACCGCCATCAGACCCTCCGCCTCCTCCTCATGCTCTCGGTCGTCCAGGCTCCTGTATCTCACCCGCATGTAGGCATGACGCTCGACCTCGTCATTGACGCCCGGCATGGAGACGCTTCCCTCCATGTGCCGGATCCTCTCAGGGGAGGACCAGACGATTTCCGGATTGATGGAAACCTGGGGCTCTGTCTGGCCCTCCAACTGGATCACCACTAGTCGCCGTAGCACTCCGATATGGGGAGCCGTGATGCCGATGCCGGGTGCGGCATGCATCGTCTCCGTCAGATCTTTTGCCAAAGCCCGGACCCCGTCGTCGATATCGACGATGGCCTCCGCTCTCTGACGCAGGCGAGGATCGGGGAAGCGGATGATGGGACGAATAGCCAAGGAAGATCCTTCGGAACGCAACAGATGATGCTCGACGCTGACCTATTTGTAGCGGCCGCCCCGCTGAAGCACCTCGATCTTGTAGCCATCCGGATCCTGCACGAAGAAGAACCGCGCCGGAGGCCTGCCGTCAAGCTTCAGCTCCTTCAGGGACGTCGGGCTGAGACCAAGGGATTCAAAGCGGGCATGCTCGGCTTCAAGGTCATCGACGGAGAATGCGAGATGCCCGTAGCCATCGCCCAAGACGTAAGGCTCGGTTCGGTTATGGTTGACCGTGAGTTCGAGTTCGAACTCGCTCTCAGGATTGCTCAGGTAAAGCAGCGTGAATCCTTCGAACGATAGGCGCTCCGCCACCGTGAGGCCGAAAGCCTTCTCATAGAACGCGAGGGATCGCTGCTCGTCGAGCACCCTGATCATGGAGTGAATGGCTTTGGCCACGGGACACCTTTGCGCTTTCGATTGCTCCGCCTGCACTGACGGAGGCAATTCTGATCCGACTGGTAGGGTTGGGAGATAACAGCGGGCAGGCTGGAACGAAAGGACAGAGGCTCGCACCGGCGTCTCAGCAAAAAGCCTTCCCCAGTCTGTGCCGGGGAAGGCAAGTTCGGGAGGAAGAAACGCTGACTGCCCGGCTCAAACATCCAAGAGGCAGGCTTGTTACGCCCCTGCGGCGTTCCACCACACCTCCTCCTGGAGACCAGCAAAGCCAGTCAGATCCTCAAACGTGGCGCAATCAAGGAAATTTGATGCCCGCCAAGGTTCGAAAACGAGGAACGGGAAGGAACATTGAACAAGATCAACGCTTGGTTTGGTACGGAGGCACCATTCCCCGCAACCCCTTGTCGCCTCCGCAGACTTGCAGCCCCGTTCAGCCTGATGTGGACGGGGCTTTTTCTGGTCTGAAGCTCAGTGGCTCCGCTTAGCGCTCGATCAGGTCGGCGATCGCCCGAATACGGTTGCGAACGTAATCTGGAAGCCCGGCGCTGATAGAATCGCCGGAATTGAACGAACTCTTTCCCATCAGCACCTGCGCCGGGATGAGATTGCGCAGGACCGGAACATTCTCGAACTCCTTCTTGCGCTCCAGCACATCGGTCTCGACGGCGAGCGCCATGAAAACGGTCGCGACCGTCTTACTTAGATCCGAAGGATGCTCCTGAAGAACGGCGAGCAGCTTTCCGAATTGCATCACCTGGTTCACGCTGAAGATCGTCTGCTCCAGCACCCCGGCGACCGGCGCTTCCAAGGCCGTCAGCCTGGTGAGGCCGGCACGGTCGATCTCCTCCGGAGGCAGCACACGGATCTCGGTCTGGAACTCCATGAACTCCGAAATCTTCTTACCGCCCTCCTCCAGCTTGTTGGCCAACCGAATGCCCACCGGCAGCTTGCCCTCGAGCGGATAGCGAGATTCGATGCACAGGCTTGCCGGAGCCTCGCACCAGCGGCGGTTAGGGTGGCGGTTGTGGGCGATTGAGGGATCCACCTGCGGCGCCGCCTGCTCGGCCGAGATGCGGCGGTGTTTGATCGAGGGATCGATCTTTTCCAGCGTCTCAAGGCGCGCGAAGCGGGCAAGCTCAACGGAACCCGGCGCCTTGCCGATCAGAAAGCGTGCTTCCACCACGTACATGTGCAGCTTCTCGGTGTACGTCTTCGGGATGCCGTGCACCGAGACCTTGATGGTGGGCTCGATATAGTTTGGAAAAAGCCCCAGAAACTGCTTCTGCACAGGCCGCTCGCGGCCCCAATCCTCGAAGCGAAGGAGGCCTGTTCCGACATCAGTCAGCTTGTCGCTCCGTTGATCGCTGAACACGACAGTCCTGGGCTTCAGCCTTGCCGGAGAAACGGCCGTAACGGACGGCACCTCCTCGATCCGGAACTCCTCGGCTGCTGCTCCTGCGACAGAGACGAATAAAGCCGCAGCGGCGATCAGCGATCGCCCGACGAAAACCTGCAATCCCATCAGTAAACCTGTCCGTTGCGCCAGAGATAATCCGGATCGACACGCCTGGGCCGGCGCGGCGCCTCATCCTCCCACCACCAGCGGAAGCCGCGCTCGGGCTCGACCTGGCGGCGTGCGGGAGGAGCAGACTGGCGCGGGTTGTCGAGCCAGCCGGGACCCTGCGCGTAAGGTCCATCCTCATAATAGTCAGGACCACCGCTTTCCTCCCCATCGCTCCAGGGATCCGGGTTGCGGAACGCGTAGACTTCCGATTGCGGCACGAGGCGGAACTGCGTCTCGGCCAGCCGCCCGAACCAGTTCAGGCGGAAGTGCTCCATGAAGCCTTTGCGTCCATCCGTCAGCCGATCACCTGTATTCAGATCGATCGGCATGGCGATGAGTTGCTTCGCAGCCTGAGGCGACGGCGGGCTGAGAGCAACCTTTGGTGCATGATGATCCCAGGCAGCCTGGACGATCGACTGGAAGATAGGAGCCGCCACCTTGCCGCCTGTCTGGCCGCGTCCGAGCGTGCGGCGCTTGCTGTCGGCATTGTCATGCCCGACCCACACGGCAATCGTAACGTCGTTGGTGAAGCCGACGAACCAAGCATCGTTTTCGTTGTCCGACGTCCCCGTCTTGCCAGCGACATAGGGGGCAAGCGCCTTCATGGAGCGCGCCGTGCCGCGTTCGAGAACGCCCTGCAGCATGGTCTTCAACTGGTAGAAGGCGGCAGCGTCGGCGGAACCCAGACGCGTCAGAGGACGCGCCTTGCGTCCGTAGACGACCTGCCCACCCTGCTCCACAGTCTCAATGGCATGGGGCACCGGCATGGCGCCCTCATTGGCAATGGCCGCATAGAAGGCTGCGAGGTCGAGCATCCGCACGGGCTGCGCACCGAGCACGAACGGATAATGCGGCGTGCATTCCAGATAGAGCTGCGCCTCCATAGCGAGTTCGCAGACCCGCTTGAGGCTGTCCTCCGGCGAGGACTCGATGGCGCCGTCGAGGAGACGGGCCGTGACGAGGTTCTTCGAATTCTCGAGCGCCCGTCGCAGGGTCATGATCCCTGAGCGCCCGCCATCGAAGTTCTTCGGGCTCCAGGCGTCGCCCGCCCGACTGCCGACGGGCGGCAGCGTCACAGGAGCATCCCAGATGAGCGTGTTGGGTTGCAAACCCCTCGACAGGGCTGCGAGATAGGTCAGCGGCTTGAAGGCGGATCCCGGCTGACGGTGCGCCTGCGTCGCTCGGTTGAGCTGGCTCAAGGGATAGGAGAACCCACCCGTCATGGCGAGGATGCGGCCGGTCCTGTTCTCCAGTACGACTGCGCCCCCCTGCACGGAGGGCGGTGTTCTAAGGTCTGCACGAACGATCCCCTTGCCCTTCTGCTCGACGAGCTGAACACGCACAACATCATAGAGCTTGAGGTCTCGTCGGGCCGCCTCCCAGGCGTTCAGCGGCAGGACGCGTCCATCCGCGAGTCCTACCCGCAGGACGTTCGCGCCCGTTTTCCGATCCCGGCCCTTTTCGATTACCACGGCTGCAGGCCAGCGCACATCGTAGAGCGGCAGTCGCACCGCCTCCAGGGCACGTCTCCATGCCGGAGTCGTGCCTGCCGGATCCTTGCTGCCTTCAAGCGTCTTCACAGCTTCAGTGATGTTGGCCTCAGGCCCCTGGTAGCGCTGGCGTCCTATGCTCAGCTCGTAGCGGGCGAGCCCTTCCTGCAATGCCGCTTCGGTCTCCTGCTGCAGGGCCGCATTGATGGTGGTGCGCACCGTATAGCCGCCAGCGGTGAGGCTCTCGATGCCGGCAAGCGTGCGCGCATCGCGGCTGACGTGATCGACGAAGTGAAAGCCCATGGTGCGCCTGGTGCGCTCATAAGGCGCGCGGCTCGGCAGGGAGGCGACCGCCTGCTGCACCTGGTCAGGCTTCAGGAAACCGTCCTCCTGCATGCGGCTCAGCACATAGGCCATCCGCTCCTGGGCGCGTTCGGGCTTCGTATCGGGATTGTAGTAGTTCGGTCCCTTGGCCAGTCCGGCGAGAAGAGCCCCCTCGGCTACCGAGAGCGCCTTGGCGCTTTTCCCGAAATAGCTCTGGGCTGCCATCTCGATGCCCCAGGATGAGCGGCCGAGATATATTGAATTGAGGTAAATCTCCAGGATCTCCGCCTTGCTGAGCACCCGCTCGATGCGCGATGCCACGATCATCTCACGCATCTTGCGATCATAAGTGACGTCATCGCCCACAAGCAGGTTCTTCGCGACCTGCTGCGTGATCGTCGAGCCGCCCGCAGGACGACCAGCATTGGCCATGTTGCCCATGAAGGCGCGGATCACGCCCCGCTCGTCGATCCCCCGGTGCTGGTGAAAGCGCTTGTCCTCCGCTGAGACGAACGCTTGCCGCACGCTTTGCGGAATATCCGCCAAGGAAACCCAAATGCGCCGGTGGTCCGGCTCGAAAACTTCGGCAAACCGCCTGCCGTTTCCATCCAGGACCACGCTGACGCCCGGCAACTTCAGACCTTTGAGCTTTCCGGCGTCAGGCAGTCCGGCCACGGCGGCATTGTAATAGGAAATCACCTCGCCAAGATCGACGGGCGCGGGCTCGACAGTCTCGCCCTTGCAGAACTGACGGTAGCTCGTGTGGAGATCGTTGAAGCTCAATCCCTGCAGGACCTTCAAGTCACCCGTAACAGCCTGCGGATCGTCCATGGCGGTTGCGATGAGATCGTCGAGATTGATGTCCTCAATATCGAATGCCCGGCGCATGTAGGTGCAGCCGCCCTTGAGGATCTCAGCCACCTCACCCTGATCCCGAGCGGGATCGAAGCTCGTCTTGACCGTGTCCGGATCGACGAGAACCTGACTCAAAGTCAGGGCCGTTGCGAAAATCTTGACGAGGATCGCGCTCATTCCGTCGCCATCATCGGATCATTCACCCCACGACAAGATCATCGGCACGAACAAGAGGTTAGCGCCCCGGCTGCCGGAACGAACCCTGCCCGAGCCCAGATGAATGGAAGCCGACCACCGCGGCCCTTTTATACGGACCATGAGAATGAAATGGGGCGGCCGAGCTTACATCCCAGATGCAGCTAGTGCTGTCACGGCAATGTGTCTCACCCGCGCCCGACGAACGGCATCTTGGTCGCCATGACGGTCATGGTGAGAACATTGGCATCGAGCGGCAGGCCGGCCATGTAGACCACCGCGTCGGCCACGTGCTTGGGATCTATCCTGGGCTCCGGCGCCACGGTACCGTTCGGTTGCAGGACCCCCTCGGTCATTCTCGCCGTCATGTCGGTCGCCGCGTTGCCGATGTCGATCTGGCCGCAGGCGATGTCATAGGCGCGGCCGTCGAGGGAAGTCGATTTCGTCAACCCGAGGACCGCATGCTTTGTCGCCGTATAGGGAGCCGAAAGCGGACGCGGGGCATAAGCCGAGACCGAGCCGTTATTGATGATGCGCCCACCCCTCGGGTTCTGGTCCTTCATAATCCGGAAGGCTTCCTGCGTGCAGAGGAAGGTGCCGGTGAGATTCGTAGCCACCACTGTCTGCCACTGCTCGAAGGGGATCTCCTCCAGCGGCACGGCAGGCGAGCCGATGCCTGCATTGTTGACGAGTAGATCGAGCCTGCCGAAAGACTGCTTCGTGGCAGCAAAGAGCGCCGCGACGGAGGCAGGGTCCGTCACATCGGTCGGCAGGATGAGGACGGAGTTCTTATCTCCCCCGATCTCGCGCGCCGCGTCTTCCAGAGCTTCCCGGCGGCGTCCTGCCATCACGACGCTGTAGCCGGCCTTCAGGAGCCCGTCACAGATGGCTCTGCCCACGCCGGTTCCGGCTCCTGTCACAATCGCAATCCCGGAGCGTTCCGCCATCATGCCCTCCTCAGTTTACGGCCACGTCTGCCAAGAGAGATGCATCTGGGGGCGGAAACGGCAAGGACACACTCCAAGACTACACAGCTTTTGCCCTGCCACCCCGGAACCAATCCGCACTCCTACAGGGAACCAGCCAAGCTTTCCCGCGTTCGCATGGTGCTACTCGGAAAGGAATCCGTCATGCGCAATCATGTCCTAAGCTCGGCCGCAGTTCTCACTCTTCTGGCTCTTCCTCTTGCCGCGTGCCAGAGCGGTACGACCGCGGGCGCCGCAGGCGGCGCTGTCACAGGTGCCATCGTCGGCGGTCCGGTGGGCGCCGTGGTTGGCGGTGTCGCCGGTGCGGCGGCAGGCAGTGTTCTGAGCGCGGAAGAATCGACCCGCGTCCGCAGCTATGTGGTCGCCGAGCGTCGTCCCTCGATCCGCGTCTCCGACGAGGTGGTTGTCGGCCAACCCCTGCCGCCCCGCGTCAGGCTCTATTCCGTCCCGCCGACAGTCGGTCTGCGAACCAACTACAGCTACACGGTCGTGAACGACCAGACCGTGCTGGTCGATCCGCAAACCCGGACGGTGGTTCAGGTCATCGAGTGATCGGGCAAGATCCTCGAAAAATCAGAAAGGCGGCTCGCGCGAGCCGCCTTTTCTTTTGAGTTCGATCCTTTTCGGGATCAGTCGTCCATATCCAGGTGGGTCATCAGAATTTCGCGTTTTCCGGCGTGGTTTGCGGGTCCGACGATGCCTTCCTGCTCCATGCGCTCCATGAGCGAGGCGGCGCGGTTGTAGCCGATCTGCAGCCGACGCTGGATGTAGCTCGTCGACGCCTTCTTGTCCCTTAAGACCACCGCCACCGCCTGATCGTACAGGTCGCCGCCCGGCGCGCCGAACTCGCCCTGGTCGAACACGGGCGTGTCCGCGCCTGCGCCCGCAGCCTCGTCCTCGTCGGCTGTGACCGCCTCCAGATACTGCGGCCGGCCCTGGCGCTTGAGGTGCGCCACCACCTTCTCCACCTCCTCGTCCGAGCAGAACGGCCCGTGCACGCGCGTGATGCGCCCGCCACCCGCCATGTACAGCATGTCGCCCTGGCCAAGCAGCTGCTCGGCGCCCATCTCGCCAAGAATGGTGCGGCTGTCGATCTTGGACGTGACCTGGAACGAGATCCGGGTGGGGAAGTTCGCCTTGATCGTGCCGGTGATCACGTCCACGCTCGGCCGCTGCGTGGCCAGGATCACGTGAATGCCGGCGGCACGGGCCATCTGGGCCAGGCGTTGGATGGCGCCTTCGATCTCCTTGCCGGCCACCATCATCAGGTCGGCCATCTCGTCGACGATCACCACGATGTAGGGCAGCGCATCGAGCTCCATCACCTCGTCCTCGTACACCGCCTCGCCGGTCTCGCGGTCGAAGCCGGTCTGCACCGTGCGGGTGATGGTCTCGCCGCGCGCTTTGGCCTCGACCACGCGGGCGTTGAAGCCGTCGATGTTGCGCACGCCGAGCTTCGACATCTTGCGGTAGCGGTCCTCCATCTCGCGCACCGCCCATTTGAGCGCGACAACCGCCTTCTTCGGGTCGGTGACCACCGGCGTGAGCAGGTGCGGGATGCCGTCATAGACGGACAGCTCCAGCATCTTGGGATCGACCATGATCAGCCGGCACTCGGCCGGCGTGAGCCGGTAGACGAGAGAGAGGATCATGGTGTTGATCGCCACCGACTTGCCCGAGCCTGTGGTGCCGGCGACCAGCAGGTGCGGCATGCGGGCAAGGTCGGCGATGACGGGCTCGCCGCCGATGGTCTTGCCCAGGCACAAGGCGAGCTTCTGCTTGGTGCTCTCGAAGTCCTGGGAGGCGAGCAGCTCGCGTAAGAACACGGTCTCGCGCTTGTGGTTGGGCAGCTCGATGCCGATGGCGTTGCGGCCTTGGACCACCGCCACACGGGCCGACACGGCGCTCATCGAGCGGGCGATGTCGTCCGCCAGCGAGATCACGCGAGAGGACTTCGTCCCTGGCGCTGGCTCAAGCTCGTAGAGAGTCACTACCGGGCCGGGCCGGACGTTGATGATCTCGCCTTTGACGTTGAAGTCCCACAGCACGTTCTCGAGGGTTGCTGCATTCTCCTGTAACACCTCAACAGGTACTTCCGCGCTATTCCAGATCTTGGGTTCGGCCAGAAGGTCGAGCGCCGGCAGTTCGTAATCAAAGGAAGCTCTGGCCGGTGCCGTGACGCCGACTGAAACCGACGCGTAGTTATCACGGCGGAAACTGTCGTTAGCCGGAACCGGAGCCGCCGGCACGTGGCTCACACGCGGCTGGGTCACAACAGCGGCACGGCGCGGTGCCTCCTCAACGATAATTTCGTCGTCGAGGCTATCATCACCAAGGACGTCTTCAACGAAATCCTCGTCGTCATCCCATGGCGCAGCCGCGGGCTGTACCGGCAGTGCCACCCTAGAGGGCGCAGGCGCGACGGGCCTCACAGGAGGCGCAGCTTTGACGGGCGGCGCGACTGCCCTGGCAGGCTGAGCAACCTCTTCCCGCTTTGCCTGGACGGGCGAGGCGGGAACAGGCTGGAGCGAGGGATCCAAGAGATAAGTCCCCGGCTGCCACATGAAGCTGTAGGATTGCTGAACCGTCTGGATCTCATAGGGTGCTGGCGCGACAGGGCGGCTCTTGGCGGGCTGGGCCGGCTGTTCGACCCTGTTCTGTGAATGCGCTGACTCGCTGGCCGGCGCACGCCGAGGCGCGGCTTCCACCGTGGAAGCGGGGGTTGCAGCACGCGCGATTGGTCCGCGCTCGGGATTGGGAGCGCGATTGAAGATGCGGGCGCTGCCTGCGCCGGTTTCCTGGGAAGCAGCCTTGCTGCGGAGGGCCTGCAGACGCTCCTGAACGGCCGGTGCTGGATCATCCATGCGCGTGGCAGCAATCTGTCTCGCCTGTTCCTGGATTCCCTCATCAACTGTTTGGGGAACTCCCTTCATCCGCCGTTCTTTCAGAACGCGCTCCGGCGTGCGCGTGAACCGAACCTCCGGCGACATGGAAAAGGACTGCTCCCAGACCTCTCCGCGCGGGGCACCATTCGCCCCCCTGCTCTGCCCCCCTTTCGGTGCAGCCGGACTGGTGGACTGGATGCCAGACGGGCCGCCGTGGCTTCTCGGCGCCGAAACGCTGGAAAGATCCGGCTCATGGGTATCCAACTCGGTCTTGCAATCCTCACCTTGTGTGAGGGAGCCATAGCCATGGGCGGCAGAAGATGAGGGCCGTCGTTTGAAGTGCATTGTCTGTTATGATGTTGGGACTGAGTTGATCAGCCCGGGGAGAAGAGGTCCCCCTGATTACGCCTGCCAAAGGTAAAAAGAGCCTTAGGAGAGAGGCACGAGCTGTCGCTAGCGATACTTGTCCCCAGCCCTGCCCCTTCAAAGCAGGGTCCGCCGTTCTTATATTTTGAAGCCAAGGCGCCCTGCCCCCAATCTCTTTGCCTGGACTACAGAAAGGTCTTGCAAATTGGTTTGGTGTGTTTATATCGGCGCTTCCTTTGGGCTGACTGGGCCTGAGGGTGTTCTTTTTTCCCTGCATGATGGGTTTTGTGGCCTGGGGCGTTTCGCTTCGGGTTGGGTTTGTT